>Ga0105104_10000657_pt1 | contig 26672 bp, 24 predicted proteins | sample PPLLaktember2015_3_FD_87034 | JGI IMG/M metagenome (GOLD analysis project Ga0105104, IMG submission 87034) | Freshwater sediment microbial communities from Prairie Pothole Lake near Jamestown, North Dakota, USA - PPLs Lake P7 Core (6) Depth... | ecosystem: Environmental > Aquatic > Freshwater >...
AACTCCGCCTGCAGGCGCGCTTGAAACGACGCCGGCCCGCCGCCTCCGACGCGCGGGGTCAGACAGACGCGCATCGCCTACTCGGCCGGCTCGTTCTTCTTCGGCCGGACGAGGAATACGGAGAGCACGAAGGCGATAACGGTAATCACGCCGATCAGGGCGATCGATGGGATCGCCGGGAAGTTCAGCAAGGCATAATCCCGGAGGATGTACCACACTGTTAGGGATACCGTCGCCACGGCGAAGGGGATCACGATCCGCATGAACCATGGGTCCTTCTGCTCCCGCTGGGTGATCCACCCCCAGGCGGCCAGCAACGTTATCGGGGCGATGGCGAACAGCCGGTAGCGCGGGTTATCCCATTCGTCGCCGAACGCCCGATAGGAGCCAACCAGAGCGACGATCCAGAAGATCAGCATGAAGATCGTTTCCGGTTTGCGGGCGAGGATGCCGCGCAGGCTTTTCAGCGTCCCGTACAGCAACACCGGCAGAAGAAGATACCACCCCAGGCTGCGGTAGAAATTCAAAAGCTGCCAGAAGAAGCCGCCCTCCGCGGACGCATTGCGGTACCCGATCGCGGCGGGAAGCGCCGGCCGGACCAGGCCGTAGACGGCCGCGAGGATGAAGGCAGGGCCTTTTTCCATGGTCATCAGCACGGTCTGGAAGAAGTCTCCTCCGCCCGCGGCTTTCAATTTATCGAACTCGTCCCACGCCATGCTGTAGAGGTACCGGTATTGTTGAAACAGAACATCCCAAGCGGATGGGATGACATCAAACGCGGAGAGGATTCGGATGACGACCAGCACGGCCACCGCCGCCCCGGCGCCGATCCACAGGATCCGCCCAATCCGCTTTTTCGGATCGGAAAGCCACAGGGCGAATGCCAGACCGCACAGGATCCCGAGGATCGAGAATTTAATGGCCGTGAAAAGACCGAGGAGGATCGTCAGGACAAGCAGGATGACCGCATCGCGCCGCTTCGGCAGCGCCGGATCGCCAGGAACCGGTTCCGCATTCCGGATGATGGCCGCCAACGCCAGTAAACCCAGGCTGAAGATCAGGGTGATGTATCCCAGCTGCTGGTGGGATGAGCCGATCATCACGGCTTCGGGGTAAACCGCCGCGATCACCGCCGCCACCTTGGCGGCACCCGGCGGGAAGAATCCCCTGCCCAAGCGATATACGGCGATGACGGTGAGCGAAGTCAGCACCGAGGCGAACAAGCCCAGCAAGAGAGTCCGCTCCTGACCCGGGCTTAGCAGCCGGAATACAACCATGCCCGCCGTGGTGATACCGCCGGTATTATCGCCAGGCCCGCGGCGAAAGGAGTCGATCAGGGAATTGCCGGGCTGGGATGCGTACCAGGCGGTATCGACCGCATTGATGGCATCCCGCTGGATAAGGCCCTTCAGATCGCGATTGGAGGAGTACCCCCACAACAGCATCGCGACCGGGGCAAGAATCAGAAAAGCCAGCCGTGATCCGAGCGCCCACCAGGTGCACGTACGCGCGAAGGCGCCTCCCTCGCCCGCCAGGAACAGGCGGTTGCATAGTTCAATCAACCCGAACCCCAAAATCATCGGGATGACGAACACCAGGAAATTCGGCCAGAAGACGGCCGCGGACCATGGATCGTCTCCCAGAACGGCCCCCTGCGTGGCCGCCAGCGCGGCGGCGGCCGCCACGGCGGCAAGGATCAGGATGAGGATTTTCGGTTGGATCTTCATAGGCTCTCCTCCAGGATATCGGCGATCCGCGGGGCTGCGCGGCCGTCACCGTAGGGTTGGATGGCTTTCGACATGCGTTCGTACTCGTTGCGGTCGTCCAGCAGCCTGGACGTCTCCTCCACGATCCGCGCCGTATCCGAACCGACCAACCGGACCGTTCCGGCGCGGATTCCCTCCGGGCGTTCGGTCACTTCGCGGAACACCAGCACCGGCTTCCCCAATCCCGGCGCCTCCTCCTGCAACCCCCCCGAATCGGTCAGTACGATTTCGCAGCGCTTCATGAGATGCACCATCGGGAGATACTCCAGCGGCGGCAGGAGTGAGATGTTTTCAATCTGTCCGAGCATTTTCCGGACGGGCTTTTCCACATTCGGGTTCAGATGCACCGGATAGATCAGCTGGATCTTTCCGGCGTACCGTCCGGCCAGCTCGCGCAGCGCTTCACAGATCCGTTCCAGCGGCGCGCCGAAATTTTCCCGGCGATGGGCGGTGACCAGCACCCAGCGTTTTTGAGGCGGGATTCCGGCCAGCGGGCTGTGCGAAATATCGAAAGGCCTTCCGGCGGCGTATTGCAGCGCATCGATGACCGTATTACCGGTGACGCGGATCGCCTCCCCCGGCACCCCTTCCCGCAGCAGGTTCTGGCGGGCCTCCTCGGTCGGCGCGAAGTGCACATCCGCGATGACACCGGCGAGGCGCCGGTTAATCTCTTCCGGGTAGGGCTGGTATTTCTGCCCGCTGCGCAGGCCCGCTTCCACATGGCCGATCCGGATGCGGTGATAGAAACCGGCCAAGCCCGCGGCCAGGACGGTCGTCGTATCCCCCTGGACCAGAATCCAATCCGGAGCCTCTTGCCGCACAACCGCATCCAGGCCGGTGATGGCCGCGGCGGTGAGCTGCGCCAGGGTCTGGTTGTCGCGCATAAGGTTGAGGTCGTGATCGGGGCGGATTTCAAACAGCCGCAGGACCTGGTCCAGCATTTCCCGGTGCTGGGCGGTGGCGCAAACGCGGTTTGTGAATTTTTCTCCGCGCCGGGCAAGCTCGCGGATGACCGGCGCCATCTTGATCGCTTCCGGCCGGGTGCCAATTATGGAAAGGACTTTGCGGCGCGTCATGGGGCGGCGCTGCCCTGCAACCGTCCGTGCCTATCCCCCAATTGAAAGAAGGTAAAGCCGGCCGCTTCCCACTGCCCGCGGTCCCAAGCGTGCAGGCAGTCGACGGCGAGCGGTACGGCCATCCTCCGGATGAATTGCCCGGGTTGAAGCGCGCGGATTTCCTTATGCCCGACCAGGAGCAGCAGCGCGTCGGCCTGGTCCGCGGCTTCCTCGGGAGTCGGCGCCCGTTTGCCCGGCAGAGTCAACGCCGGCGCCAGCGGATCGAAGGAGGATACGATCGCCCCACGCCGGTCCAACAGATGGACGATCTCGAGCGACGGGCTTTCCCGGATATCGTCGACATCCGCCTTGTAGGTCAGGCCCAGGACGGCGATCCTCCGGCCGGAAAGATTCCCGACGGCCTTTTCGAGATAGCGGACGACATACTCCGGCTGGGAATCGTTCACCTCGCGGGCCGTGCGGATCAGGGGCGTCAGTTCCGGCGCGGATTCAACAAGGAACCAGGGATCGACGCTGATGCAATGGCCGCCGACTCCCGGCCCCGGGTTGAGAATTTCCACCCGCGGGTGGCGGTTGGCGATGGCGATCGCCTCCCACACGTTCACGCCGTACCGCTCCGCCAGGCGCAACAGCTCGTTCGCCAGGGCGATGTTGACGTCGCGGTATGTGTTCTCCATCAATTTCACGGTCTCGGCGGTCGTGGCATCGGTCAGGATGATCTCGCCGCGCACGAACATGCCGTACAGTTCGCGCCCGGCCTCCGCCGAAGCCTGGTCAATGCCGCCGATGACGCGCGCATTCTCGATCAGCTCGCGCAGGATCTGGCCCGGGAGGACCCTTTCCGGCGAATAAGCAAGATGGAAATCCTTTCCGGCGGCCAGGCCCGATTGTTCGAGGATCGGCCGGACGATATCCTGGGTGGTGCGCGGCGGCGACGTCGATTCCAGCACGACCAGGTTGCCCTTCCGCAGAACGGGACGGATCGATTCCGCCGCGGCGGTGACGAAGGAAAGGTCGGCGGTTTTATCCGGATGGATCGGGGTCGGCACGGCGATGATAAACGCGTCGGCTTCGACCGGTTTGGTCACGACGGTCAGATGACCGGATTGGAATGCCGCCGCGACGATCGACCGCAATCCCGGTTCCTGGATATGCACCCCTCCGTTTTGGAGGGTTTCCACAACATGCGGATTAACGTCCACGCCGACGACGCTGGCCCCGTTCGCGGCAAACGTACTGGCGGTAGGCAAACCGATATAACCCAGACCCACGACGCAGATTTTGGAAAACTTCACATTTTCTCCGGAATACCGTGGTTTCCCCTTCCCTTTCACGGCAGGAATGGATTCTAGCACACGACGAAGCATGGAAGAAACCCCTCATCCGTCCCTTTGTCGCTGCACTCCGGGACGGGTTCTCCCAGCTGATGCAGGGAAACGGGATCTACTTCGGGTCTTTCCAAAAAGTGAAAAAACGGATTTTTCAGGGGATGATTCCCTGCCTCAGTAGGTCGTCATTCCCGCGTGTTCTCAGCGGAAATCCAGGATTTGCAGGAGTGGATGCCCGCTAAGCACACGCGGGCATGACGATCACTTGGTTGTTCCATTGGCCTTTTTAGACAGCCCTTTAGGGGTGAGGGATTAAAAAGAAAAATGCCGCGCGATCGCGGCATTCACTTTGCGGCTTCTTCTTGAAAAACCAGGCGCGCCCGGCGTGACTCGAACACGCGACCCCTTGCTCCGCAAGCAAGTGCTCTATCCAAACTGAGCTACGAGCGCACAAAAAAACCGACGGTCCGCCTTATGCATCACCGTCCAGGCGGGGAGGCAGGGATTCGAACCCTGGGTAGAGCTTTAAAGGCCCTACAAGCGCTTAGCAGGCGCCCCCGATCGGCCACTCCGGCACCTCCCCAAGGCAAAGGCGGAGGGAGAGGGATTCGAACCCCCGGTGAGGTTGCCCCCACAGCTGTTCTCAAGACAGCCGCCTTAAACCACTCGGCCATCCCTCCTCGATACTGCGGGCAAGCCTCGCCGAGCGCGCGGATTGTACCACGCGCGAGATTTACCTGTCAAAAATGGGAACCCGGGTTTACGGCTTCCGCGTGGGAGTCGGCTCCGGCGTATCTTCCGGAGTGACCTCCGGCGTTTCTTCCGGGGTTTCCGCTCCGCCCGGAGTGGGCGTGTTCTGTCCGAATAAATGAACGTACGCCTCGGTCTTCCAGTATTCCGAAACGCCTTCCATCTCCATCAGTTCTTCCCAGAGGGCTGTAGCGCGGTCGTCATTCTTGTAGGCTTCGTACGACAGCGCCAGCCAGCCCATGGCGTCCGCTTTTTCTTCCACGGTGGCCGCCATCTCGACCGCCCGGATCAGCGTCTTGATCGCCAGGTCGGTCCGTCCGGCCTCCAGAAGCGCGCAGCCGAACGGGAACTGGGTGTAATACCAGTTGGGCGCGCGGTCGGAGGCGATCTGCAGGTCCGCCACCGCCAGCTTGTACTCGCCGATGATCCGGTACACCTTGCCGCGGCACAGCCGCGCCTGGACCGAGTTGATGTCGAGATCCACCGCATGCGTGCACGATTCCACCGCCTCGGAGTACCGGCCGGTGCCGGTGTAAGCCTCCCCCAACCGCAGCCATCCGAGGATTTCCTCCGGATCGTAGGTGGTGTAGATGACCAGCGGCGAGACGGCCTGCGAAAATAGCTCCAGCGCGTCGTACGCCTCGCCCAGGGCAAGATAGCCTTCCAGGATGGTTGGGTCGATGATCTGCGCCCGGATGATATTGTCGAGCGCGCGGTCGGCTTTGTCATTCTTGATCTGAGCCCGCCCCAGGCGGATCAGGACCAGGGCGTTCTCCGGCGCAATCTGATTGGCGCGCTCCAGATCGGTCTGCGCGTCTTCCCAGTTGTTGCGCCTGCCGTAGAAATTCGCGCGCTCGAGATAGGCGTTGATAAAAGCGGGATCCCGCTCGATCGCCCGGTCCAGATCCTTGTCGTAATCGTTGTCGGGATTGTTCTGCTTGCTCCACATCGCGCGTCCGAAAAACGCCGGCGCGTAATTCGGGTCCAGGGCGATCGCCAGATCGAACTGCTCGAGCGCTTCCTTCATCCTCCATTGCATGCGGTAGCACTCGCCTTTGAGGTAATGCGCCTGCGCCGATCTCGGTTCGATGAACAGCACCTGGTCCAGGTAGGAGAGGGCTTCGTCGTAGCGCCCTTCCTGGAAAGCTTTGAGCGCGTCGTCGAGGGCGCCGGTCAGCGGCATCGGGGTAATGCCGTACATCGCGGTGGGCGTGAGATCCACACCGACAAACGTCGCGAAGGGGATAAGGATCGACGGGTCGATGGTGCTTTTAAGTGTGGGAACGGGCTGGTAAGTTATCTCGGGAGTGACGCCCGCGGTTTCGGAAGGGACGGCCGTCAGCGAAACCTGCACGCCGCCGAAAGACGGGAATTTGATTGCCGCCAGGTCCACCTGTAAAAAGCCGATGGCGACCACGATCGAGACGGCCGCGATCCCCAACACGCTGAGCGCGATGTTTTCCCGGTTCCGCCGGACCTTCCACCAATCGCCCATCGAATTGATGCGTCCGGCGGATTGGTGCGGCATCGGCGCCGACCGCCGTTGCCGGACCGGGCTCCCGTTTTCCTTTCCCAGAGAAATCTGCCCCATCACCCCCAGGCCAAACCGGGCCAGCGGATGGTTCGGCTGCATCTTGGTGATGGATCGCAGGCAGAAAACCCCCTCCCGTTCGCTGTCCACAACCGCGCTCATCCACAGCCAGTAATCCGAATTCGCCGAATCCGCGCGCAGCAGGCGCGCCAATAAATCACGCGCACGGACGACCTCTCCGGCGCGCGCCGCTGCCACCGCCTCGGAAAACATCGTATCTTCGGCCATATCTCCAGACTCCTGTATTTTAGCGCATGCCGGCCCTGCGGGTAAAGTATAATCATCAAAGTTTAACCGGATTTTTACTCCCGGAACGGCGGATCAATCCATGAGACTGCAAAAAACGTTGCTGTCCACCCTGTTGGGCATTGCCCTGCTGGCCGCCTGTTCCTGGAGCGATCTGCAATCCGCCATCGCCCCCTCCCCGACGGATACCCCGACGGCGACACCCACCGTCACCCCCACCCCCATTCCGCTCGCCGCGCGGGTAAACGGGGAGGGCATCCCGCTCGCGGAATTCGAACGCGAAATCGCCCGATTTGAGCTGGCCCAGAGCCGGCTCGGCAAGGACTTGACGGCGCTCGGGGATTACCGGCGGTTCGTATTGCAATCCATGATCGAAGAGCGGGTGGCCGCCCAGGCGGCAACCGCCATGGGCCGGACCATCCTTGACGAGCAAGTCGACGCCGTGATCGCCGACTCCCGTCAGGCCCGGGGGGGCGATGCCGGGTTTGAGGCATGGCTGAACGAAAACTTCTTCACTCTGGATGAATTCCGCGAGGCCGTGCGGCGGCAGCTGCTTGTCCAATCGGCGGCCGATGCGGTCGCCGCGCAGGTCTCCCTGACCGCCGAACAGGTTCATGCCCGGCATATCCTCGTCGGAAATTTGGAATTGGCGAATGCCTTGCGCGAGCAGATCCTCGCCGGGAAAATTTTTGGAGAGTTGGCGCTCACTTTTTCACAGGACTTCAGCACCAGCGCCAGCGGCGGGGATCTCGGCTGGTTTCCGCGCGGCGTCCTGACCGTCACGGAGGTGGAAGAAGCCGCGTTTTCCCTCTCCGAAGGCGAAACCAGTCCGGCCGTTCAAAGCCGGCTCGGATACCATCTGATCCAGACGCTGGAGCGGGATGCCGCCCGACCGCTTTCAGCCTCCTCCCTCGAAACCCTGCGCCGGCGGGCGGTCGAAGCCTGGCTGGCACAACAAATGCAGACCGCCCAGGTGGAAATATTCATATAATAGGAACGGGTGCGGCGGTCTTCAACCGCAAACCGGCCAAGGGGAACAGGTCCGGGAGATCCTGGAGGTTTCGCCATGAACGATGAGTTCCCGGTGGAGAGTTCGAGCCCGGCGCTGAAACCGATCCTGTTCAATATCCTGTCGATATTCTTCCTCGGGCTCTCCTGCCTTTGCCCCGCGCTTTCCCTGATGGTCTTTGCCGCGCCTTATTCGCCGTTGAACCCCCTGCCCCCCGGCGGAAGGTTTGTCGCCACGGTGACGCCGACCTTCACCCCAACATCGATCATCGAGTTCCCCCCGACCTGGACTCCCACGGCCACGCTGGGATCGACCGTGGCGGCCACGCGCGCGCCGTCGCGGACATCCGGCCCGACCGATACGCCCGTCTTCAATCAGAATCCGCAGGATACGCCGAGGCCGTTCTTTCTGTTCATCGTCGAGGGCGGCAATCCCACTTATTCGGCCAGCCCAAAAGGGTGCTCCTGGCTGGGCGTAGCCGGCGTGATCTACGATCTTTCCCATAATCCGCTGGACAACCTATTCGTCCAAATCCAGGGGAAGCTTTCCGGAAACACCATCGAAATGGAACAGATCACGGGGGCGGATGCCGATGGACAGGACGGCGGATTTGAATTCCAGCTGGCCGATCAACCGGTGCTTTCCCTCAACACGCTTCGGATTCAAGTGCTGGACGGGAACCGGAATCCAATATCGGATAAAATTGTATTCAATACCTATGCCGCGTGCGATAAGAATCTGATCACCGTGGTGTTCATTCAGGTCAATCCCTGATCGGAGAGGGCTACCATGGCAAACGCAGGGAAGAACCTTTTCGGAACACGGATTCGTCCCGCGGCGATCCGGACCGGATTTGCCGCGGCCGCCATGATGGCGCTCGGCCTGCTGGCCGGTTGTTCCGGCGCGGCCCCGGGAACGCCGGAAGGCACCGCTTCCTCCCCGATCGGCGGGATGGACTCGACGGCCGCCGCGGAAGCCATGGGCGTTTATCCGCCGCCGGTCGGCGGCTTCGGCGCCACCGTCGACCCGAAGGCGCTTCCAAAAGCGGCGGGGACGAACGCGGTCTACCTGCCCGCGATCATCAACGAAAAACCGCCGCAGTACCCGTTCGAGATCCAGCAAACCGGCGTGCTGGCCGTCCAGGGATTCTCCGGATGCGATTGGATCGGCGTGGCAGGGCAGGTTTTCGACATGAGCGGCGCCCCGCTTCAGAACCTCATCCTGCATCTGGAGGGATTCTGGGACGGCAGCGCCGTCGCGCGCGAAGCGCTTTCGGGCAGCGCCGGCCTTTACGGGCCGGCCGGCTATGAATTCATCCTCGGCACCCGGACGCTCGACAGCACCCAGACGTTATGGGTCCAGGTACAGGACGCCGCGCACAAGGTGCTCTCTCCCCGCGTCTACCTCAATACGTACAACGATTGCGCCCGCAACCTGATCCTGGTGAACTTCGTCCAGGTCCGGTAAACCTTTTCACCGCGAAGACGCAAAGTAGGCGAAGAATTTCAATGATTACTTTGCGGTCTTCGCGCCTTTGCGGTGAAAAGGTTTATGATCATTTTGCACTCATTGATATAATCCTCTTCGTGACCTCACTCTCCAACTGGGAAACGTTCATACAAACCCGCCACCCCGATGCGCATTTGCTGCAGACGGCCGCCTGGGCGCGCCTCAAATCGTCCTTCGGCTGGCGGGCTGAGGCCGTGCACTCCGGGGATGATGGCGCGATGGTTCTTTTCCGCCCGCTGCCGCTCGGTTTTTCGATCGCTTACATCCCGCGCGGACCGGTTCCTTCGACAATCCCCGCGCTGTCCGCGCTTCTCCCGCGGCTCGATTCGCTCTGCCGCTCCCGCCGGGCGGCCTTCCTCAAAGTCGAGCCGGATCTCAGCGACGATCCTGCCGCCGCCGAAAGTCTTCGCGGGCTGGGGTTCCGCGTCAGCCCGAATCCCGTACAGCCGCCGCGCACGATCCGGGTCGACATCAGCGGTTCCGAGGATGAGATCCTTGCCCGGATGAAACCCAAGACCCGCTACAACATCCGGCTGGCCGTGCGCCATGGCGTGACCGTCTCGGCCTCGGAAGATCTCGCCGCGTTCGAACGCCTGATGAACACAACCGGCGCGCGCGATGCGTTTGCCGTCCACGCCGGGACGTATTATCAAAAAGCGTTCGCCGAGTTTGCCCCGCATCGCAGTGTCGAGCTGCTGCTGGCCCACCACGAGGGGGAAGCGCTCGCCGGCCTGATGGTCTTTGCCCAGGGAACCCGCGCCTGGTATTTATACGGGGCATCTTCCGACTCCCGCCGCGAAGTCATGGCGCCCCACCTCCTGCAGTGGGAGGCGATCCGCTGGGCGCGCGCGCGGGGATGCGCCGAATACGACCTGTGGGGGATTCCGGACGCCGATGAGGGAACGCTTGAAAAGGAGTTCTCCGCCCGCCAGGATGGATTGTGGGGCGTTTACCGCTTCAAGCGGGGATTTGGCGGGCAACTTTGGCGGTCGGTCGGCGCATGGGACCGGGTCTATAACCCGCCCTTGTACCAGCTCTACCGCCTCGTGATCGCCGGCCGGTCCAGGAACCTCGGATGAACTCGAAACCGGTCACCCAGCGCGAAGCCTGGGATTCCTCGATCGCGGCGCTGCCGGGCGCGCATGCCCTGCAGGCATGGGATTGGGGCGAGGCAAAATCCCGCTTTGGGTGGACCGTCGAACGCCGGACCTGGGGCGCCGATGGATCCGTTGTGGCCGCCGCCCAGATTCTGCGGCGGAGCGTCCGCGCCGGCCCGTTTTCAGCGACGCTGTTCTATGTTCCCAAGGGTCCGCTGCTCGATTGGCATTCGGCCCAAATCCGCGATGCAGTCCTGGCCGACCTTGAAGCCCTCGCCCGCCGCGAGCAGGCGATCCAGATAAAGATTGATCCTGACCTTGTCGTCGGGCTCGGCATCCCCGGACCGGCATCGGACGGGCCCGGCGAACCCGGACGCGAAGCCGTCCGCGCCCTGGAGGGCCGCGGGTGGCGGTTCTCCCCCGAGCAGGTTCAATTCCGAAATACGGTTGTCCTCGATCTGCAGCCGGAGGAAAGCGCGCTGCTGGCGGCGATGAAACCGAAGACGCGCTACAACATCCGGCTGGCGCAAAAGCACGGCGTTTCCGTCCGTGAAGGCGCGGAACAGGATCTGCCGCTTCTGTACCGGATGTACGCCGAAACGGCCGACCGCGACTCGTTCGTCATCCGGGCGGAAGCATATTACCGGGATGTGTGGGGCGCGATGATGCGCGCCGGGCGGGCCCGGCCGCTGATCGCCGAGGTAGAAGGGCTGCCGGTGGCGGCGCTCATCCTGTTCCACTTCGCCGCGCGCGGCTGGTATTTGTACGGGATGTCACGCGCGCTGCACCGCGAAAAGATGCCCAACCACCTGCTGCAATGGGAAGCCATGCGTTGGTTGAAACACCGCGGCGCTGCCGCGTACGACCTGTGGGGCGCGCCGGACGCTTTCAAGGAATCCGACCCGATGTGGGGCGTGTTCCAATTTAAGACGGGATTCGGCGGGGAGGTGACCCGGTTCGCCGGTGCCTGGGATTTCGCGCCGTCGCTGGTGCGCTATAACGCCTATCACCATGTGCTACCGCGCCTCCTGGATTTCACCCGGATCCTCGCCCGCCGCCGGACGCGCAAACTAGCAAACGAACCGGTGGGAACGCCTTGAACATCAATTTGCTGCCGCGCGTCCGCCTGGCCAGCCTGCCGACGCCGGTCGAGGAAATGCCGCGCCTCTCCAAACACCTCGGCCGCAAACTCTGGATCAAACGCGACGATCTCACCGGGCTGGCGCTCGGCGGCAATAAAACCCGCAAGCTGGAATTCCTGTGCGCGGACGCCCTCCGCCTCGGCGCCGGCATGCTGATCACCACCGGCGCGCCGCAATCGAATCATTGCCGCCAGACGGCCGCTGCCGCGGCCAAACTCGGGCTGGGATGCGCGCTTGTGCTGGCCGGTGACCCGCAGCCCGCCGACAGCGGCAACCTGCTGCTCGATTCGCTTGTCGGCGCGGAGCTGGTGTGGACCGGGGAAAAAAGCAGGGATCAGGCGCTGCAGGAAACGTATGACCGCATGCAATCGGCGGGGAAGAATCCCTATCGGATCCCGTACGGCGGATCCAATCCGCTCGGCGCGGCGGCCTATGCCCTCGCGGTTCGTGAATTGCGCGAACAGGAGATCCGGCCGGATTGGATCGTCTTCGCAACTTCCTCCGGCGGGACACAGGCCGGGTTGGTTCTTGGGGCGCAATGGTTTGGATTAAATACCCGGATCCAGGGGATCAGCGTCGACCGGCAAGCCGCGCCGCTGCGGGCGATTATCTCCGGGCTGATTGCGGAAACGGTTCGCGCGCTCGGGGAAGGAGAGACTCCTCGGGAGGAAGCGATCCGGATCGACGACCGGTTTCTGGGAGCCGGATACGGCAAACCGGGAGACCTTGAACGCGAAGCGATCCATCTGTTCGCGCGCCGGGAAGGGATCCTTCTGGATCCGGTATACACCGCCCGGGCGGCGGGCGGGATGCTCGAGATGATCCGGCGGGGCGAGATCGCCGCATCGGAATCGGTCCTCTTCTGGCATACCGGCGGGACTCCCGCCATTTGGGCGTATGCAAGGGAAATCCTTTGACAACCGACCCGTCATTCCCGCGGGCCGGGTTGATGCTCGTCATTCCCGCGTGATCTAAGCGGGAATCCAATGTATTCGTAACAGGATGCGCTCACGCCGTTACTGGATACCCGCTAAGGCAGTCCGTCATCCCGGCGTGTTCTTAGCCGGGATCCAATGTATTCGTAACAGGATTCACTCACGCCGTTACTGGATACCCGCTAAGTACGCGCGGGTATGACGCCTGTCAAAGATAAAATGAACAACCAATCCATAACCACCATCTTCTTCGATCTCGACGATACCCTCTACCCGCCGGGGCGCGGAGTATGGGGCGAGATCGCGCGCCGCATCAACCGCTACATGGTCGACCACGTGGGAATTCCCGAGCCGGAAGTGGAAGCTTTGCGCCGGAAGTACTTCACGGAATACGGCACCACCTTCAACGGCTTGCGCCGCGAGCACGGCGTCGTGCCGGAACACTTCTACCGCTTTGTCCACGATATCCCGCTGGGCGAGTATCTGGCGCCGGACGCCGAACTGCGCCGGATGCTGGAGAGCCTGCCGCAGCGGAAAATTGTTTTTTCCAACGCCGACCGGGGGCACATCCAACGGGTGCTATCCATCCTGGAAGTCTCCGACCTGTTCGACGGGATCGTCGATATTTTCGCGACCGGTTTTGCCTGCAAACCACTGGACGCCGCCTACCGGATCGCCCGGCAGAAGGCGGGATCGCCCGCGGCGGCCGGCTGCATGCTGGTCGACGATCTTTCGCGCAACCTCGTGCCGGCGGGCAATCTGGGCTGGAAGACGGTCCTAGTGCATAACGCAGCCCCGGATGGAGCCGCCGACCATCAGATCGAGACCATCTACCGGCTTGCCGAACTGCTGGATTGAGGCCGCAGCAACCATTTATCGATTTGCCGAATGCCCACCTTCGCGTAATCTAAAAAAAAGAATTTGCCCCCCGGAAAATGCGGGCCGGGGGCGCTCGGCGTGTCATACATTTTTCATTGATTTCTTCTTATCAATTACTTATTCATTTTGTGGTAATAATATCCACCAAGATGGAACCCGCATCCGAAGGAGATCAAATCATGCAGCCGGAATTTACACCTCCCGCGGCGCCGGATCGGCGAATTCTGCGATGGGTCTTCGTCGTTTTGGCCGTCGTTTGGCTCGCCCTGTGCCTGAGCGCCACATCCGCCGGCGCCGGATTCCTCGTCGGCCGCTCCGGCATCGCTGAATCGAATGATGCGTTCGGCCCGTTGTACCAGGCCTGGGAGATCATCCACTCCAAATATGTTGAACAGCCGGTCGACGACACGAAACTGATCCAGGGCGCGATCAACGGCATGATGCAATCCCTGGGGGATGAGAATTCCACCTATATGGATCCGGCCGCATTCGAATCCGCGACAAGCTCGCTGGACGGATACGAAGGGATCGGAGCGACGGTCGACGTTACCGGGGAATATTTAAAGATCCTCGGCGTCTTCGCCGGTTCGCCGGCCGAACAGGCGGGCCTGAAGCCGGGGGATGAAATCATCAAGGTGGACGGGGTGGATATGACCGGGAGGAGCCCGTCCGACGCACGCGATCTGCTGCTGGGTCCGGCGGGTTCGCACGTCCAACTGAGTATCCGGCGCCCGGGCGAATCCGGGCTCCTGGAATTCGATATTGTCCGGGCGAAAATCGAGCCCCCGGTTGTGGCAAGCCGCATGCTGGAGGGCGGGATCGCCTACTTGTATCTTGGCATTTTCTCCGAATCGGCGGTGTCCCAGGTCGAAGAAGCGCTGACCGAATTGCTGGCGCAGGATCCATCCGCCCTCATTTTGGACCTGCGCGGCAACATCGGCGGGTATGTGTCGTCCGCGGTGGACATCGGCTCCCAGTTCCTGCCGAAAGATACGATGCTCTTCTATGAAAAATACGGCGACGGCAGGGAAGTCCCCTACTATGCCGGGCAAGGCGGCCTGGCCACCGATATCCCGATGATTGTGCTGGTGAACGGGAATTCCGCGTCCGCCGCGGAGATCATCGCCGGCGCGATCCAGGATCATCAGCGCGGCAAGCTGGTGGGGACGACCACCTACGGCAAGGGTTCGGTGCAGGAGTGGATCCCGTTGATGAACGACATGGGGGCGGTGCGCATAACCGTTTCCCTCTGGTACACTCCCAGCGGCAGACAGATTTCAAAGGAAGGCTTGGCTCCGGACGTGGAAGTGCCGATGTCGGAAGAGGAATTCGAGGCCGGGCTGGACCCCCAACTCGAACGCGCCATTCAACTGCTTCAGTAGAAGAAAGGAGTCTACTCCATGTATTACGATCCGACCTATTTATGCTTCATGCTGCCCGCGCTGCTCCTGATGATGTTGGCGCAATGGCGGGTCAGCAGCACCTATTCCAAATGGGGGAAAACACGCAACGCGCTGAACCTTACCGGCCTGGACGCCGCCCGGCGTCTGCTGTCTGCGAGCGGCAGTGCCGCCGGCATTTCCGGCGCCGAAGGACTTTCGGCTGTTCAGCTGGCGGGTACCGGCGGCACGCTGACCGATCATTACGATCCATCCAAAAACACGCTCTTCCTTTCACAAGGGGTGGCGCAAAATCCGTCGGTTGCCTCGATCGCCGTCGCCGCGCATGAGATCGGGCATGCCAGCCAGCAGGCGGAAGGCTACGGGCCGCTCCGGCTTCGCAGCCTGCTGGTTCCCGCGGTGAACATCGGTTCGTCCCTGGGATGGATCATGATCATCGGTGGATTGCTGCTCAACATCATCCAGATCTCCTGGCTGGGCGTGCTGTTCTTTTCGCTCGGGGCGGTGTTCGCTTTGGCCACCCTGCCGGTCGAGCTCAACGCCAGCAGCCGGGCGCGGGCGATGCTGGCCGAGAACGGGATGCTCGCCAGCGAGGAAGACACCCGCGGGGTCAACGAAGTGTTGAATGCGGCGGCGTTGACGTATGTCGCCGGTCTGGCGTCGGCGGTCCTGCAACTCCTGTATTTCGTATCGATGGTGGGAGGCCGGCGCAGAAGTTAACCCGGCTCAACCTTTGGAATGCTTTATGGCCGCATCCACAAATCCGTGAAACAGGGGGTGCGGCCGGTTCGGCCGCGAGAGAAATTCCGGATGGAACTGGCTGCCGACCATGAACGGGTGATCCGCGATTTCGGCGATCTCCACCAGGCGGCCGTCGGGTGAAAGCCCGGAATAGATCAGTCCCCGGGCTCCCAGCTGTTCACGGTAGGTGTTGTTAAATTCAAATCGATGGCGGTGGCGTTCCCGGACTTCCTTGCGGATTCCATACGCCGCCGCCGTTTTCGTTCCCGCCTGGATCTCGCAGGTATACAACCCAAGCCGCATGGTGCCGCCCATATCGGTGACATCGCGCTGCTCGGGCATCAGATCGATCACCGGGTGCGGGGTGTTCCGGTCGAATTCCGTCGAGTGCGCGGATTCGTCGTTCAACACAAACCGTCCGAACTCGACCACCATCACCTGCATCCCCAGGCACAGCCCGAGATACGGTATCTTCTTTTCGCGGGCATACCGCGCGGCCTGGATTTTCCCCTCGATCCCGCGCGCTCCAAATCCCCCCGGAACGACGATCCCGTCGGCCTGCCCGACGACGTCCCAACCCTTGTCCTTCTCCAGGTCGGTCGAATGCACCCACAGGATTTCGACGTCATAACCCAGCGCAACGCCGGCATGCTTGAGCGCTTCGCGGACGCTCATGTAGGCGTCCTGCAGCTCGACGTATTTGCCCACCAGCGCGACCTTGATCTTGGGCCGCTCGCGGATCAGTTCCCCGACCAGGTGCCTCCAATCCGTCCAATTCGGACGTTTGCGGGATTCCAATCCCAGCCGGTCGATGATCAGGTCGGCCACGCCGGCTTCCTCGAGGACCAACGGCGCCTGGTAAATCGTCGGGAGGGTCACCAGCGGGACCACCGCGCGCGGCTCCACATCGCAAAACAGCGCGATCTTGGATTTCAGATCCTCATCCATCGGCAGATCGGAACGGGCGACGATCATGTCCGGTTGAATGCCGATCCCCCGCAGTTCGGCGACGGAATGCTGGGTCGGCTTGGTCTTAAGCTCGCCCGTGGCGCCGATGTGCGGCAGCCAGGTGACGTGGACGAAGAACGTATTTCCGCGCCCCACATCCGTGCGCATCTGGCGCAGCGCCTCCAGAAACGGCAGGCTCTCGATGTCGCCGACCGTGCCGCCGACCTCGACCAGGACGATTTCGGCGTCCAGGTTCTTCGCCACCATCCCGATCCGGCGTTTGATCTCATTGGTGATGTGCGGGATGACCTGTATCGTCCCGCCCAGGAAATCCCCGTGGCGCTCCTTGGAGATGACTTCGGCGTACACCTGGCCGGTGGTCACGTTGCAGACGCGGCTCTCGCTGATGTCGATGAACCGCTCGTAGTGCCCGAGGTCCAGGTCGGTCTCCGCGCCGTCGTCGAGCACGTACACCTCGCCGTGCTGGTACGGGCTCATCGTTCCGGGATCGACGTTGATGTACGGGTCAAGCTTCTGGACGGCCACCCGGAAGCCGCGTTCCTTGAGCAGCAGGCCGATCGCCGCCGCCGTGACTCCCTTGCCGACCGAACTGACCACGCCGCCGGTGAAGAACAGGTATCGGGTCATGCGCAACCTCCTGGGGGGATTAAAAAGGCGGTGGGGAGGCAGTGATAGCCTCCCCACCGGATTTTGTAGTTGGGGCTGGTGCGGGGAAGTGTGAGAGCGCTATCCCACCATCTTCGACAGGTCATCTGCCGCACGGCGTATCTCCAGAAAAACCAAGCCAAGTTTGGCGCTCTCGCGCGCCAGGACGGTCAGCACGGCTTCCGCGCCGACCGCCGTCAGCAACACATAGCCCTTGTTGCCGTGGATGTACACCTGCGAGAGGGTGCCCCGGCCCAGTTCGCCCGCGATCCGCTCGCCGAGGGAAAGCATGGCGGCCGACATGGCGGACACCCGGTCCTCCTCCACACTCTGCGGGAGCGACGAGGCGATGATCAACCCATCGACACTGACGACAGCGGACGCTTCCACATCCGGCGTGCTGGCCTGCATATCCCGCAAGCGGGTTACCATCTGATCGACCCGGGTCTTCTGGACCATTCACCGCCTCTTTCTTTAAAAGCAGGTAATGGAAAATATCGGATTGATAATACCATATCCGGTGCGCACGGGCAAGCAGCGGGAGCCGTGTTGGCAAAGAATCTCTCCGCCGCAAGCCCGCGCGACCCTCCTTCGCTTGACATCCCCCATCCCCTATGCTACATTCCCCGCACTGAATTTCCAAATGCGGAGCAGGCAGTGCCTTCCATCGCCGCCGAAAAATTTCTTCCAAACCGGATGTTGTTCCATTTTCACCGGGCTTTAGAGGAAACCGCCGGCCGGACCGCGACGGCGCTGATCTGGAGGAGTTCCGGGCCTCGCCGGGAATGCCTCCCCGCGGTGACCGATGACCTGCAAAAGGCGGTCGCGTTCAGCTGCTTCTCCGCGTTGTGCGAATCCATCGAACGGGAATACGGCGATAGCGGCGCGCGCGGGATCCTCGCGTTGTGCGGACGCGCCGCCCTTTTTCAAACCCTCCGTTCATCGGCGGCGATTGTCGGCCTGAACGAACCGCGGCTGCGCATACCCGCCGGTTCGGACCGCATGGCGGAAGGTCTGGCGTGCGTCGCCCGGCTGCTCGAACTCGTAAGCGATATGGAATGCCGCGCGGACGCCCTGCCCCACGGGTACCGCTTCCATGTTGCCGCTTGTCCGGAATGCATGGGGCGGCGGAGCGGTGAAATAATCTGCCATAGCGTGGGTGGGATGCTGCGCGGCGCACTGGATTGGTTCGGGATCGATCCGGCGGTTCCCGTGCGCGAGACCGGGTGCGCCGCAGGGGGCGCCGCCGGCTGTGATTTTTCCATCGCGGGAGCGTTCTGAGGGTAGACCATGGCGGAAAAACCGCTGCTGCTTATCGTGGAAGACGATCCAGGTACGGCGAGTCTGCTCGAGACGTATTTCCAATCCCAGGGATACCGCACCGAATGCGTCCGCCACGGCGAGGAAGCGGAGCCGATGGCCCGCGACACCCGCCCGGACATCGTCATGCTCGACATCCGGCTCCCGGGGATCGACGGTTTTGAAGTGGCCCGCCGGTTGCGCCGGCACCGGCGCACCTCGAAAATCCCCATATTGATGCTGACCGATATGCAGGATCGCAGCGACCGCCTGAAAGGACTGGAGGTCGGCGTCGACGATTACATTGCCAAGCCTTTCGACCTTCAGGAGATCGGGTTGCGGGTCCGGAATACCATCGAGCGGGCCGGCCGCAAACGGACGACCAATCCCGTGACCGATCTGCCGGAAGGCAAACCGGTCGAGGATGGCCTGCAGCGGATCCTGATGCAGCCGGAATGGTCGATCGTCACCATTCGGATCGGGGGATTGGATGCCTACCGCGCCGGCCGCGGATTCCCCGCCGCCGACGATATGGCCCATGCGATCGGCCAGGCGCTCCAGAGCGCCGCCGCCGCCCAGTTAAAGGTGGGCGCCGTGGTGGGACATCTGACTTTCGACGAATTCGTCATCCTCAGCGACATGCCGTCGCTGCTGGAATTCTCCAAAACCGCCGCCGCCAGACTCAAGGAAACCGCCCAGGCGTTCTACCCGGTGATGGCCAAAGCCGTCCCGGCTCAGAAGGCGCCTGATGTGACGCTTCAATTCCGATTCCTGTCCTCTTCCGACGGCACCTTTCCTTCGCTGGACGCCCTTCAGAACGCGCTGGATCAAACCCCCTACAGGACGCTATGACCATTCAATCCCTGGCGATCGTCATTCCCACCTATAATGAGGCCAAGAATATCACCGCCATGGTAGCGGCTCTCCGCGCGCTGCCCTTTCCCGACCTCAGCATCTTCATCGTCGACGATAATTCCCCGGACGGCACCGGGGCGCTGGCCGACGAACTGGCGGCGAAACCGGAGAACCGCCTGACCGTCATCCATCGGCCGGGGAAATTCGGCCTGGGAACGGCCTACCAGGCCGGCTTCCGCGCCGCCATCGCCCGCCGCACCGAAGCGATCGCCCAACTCGATTGCGACTTTTCCCATCCGCCGGATGCTTTAATCCGCATGGCGGATTTGTTGGATTCCAACGATGTTGTGGTCGGTTCGCGGTACATTCCCGGCGGCGGGCTGGACAAGCGCTGGGATATCGGCCGAAAATTGCTCTCCCGCTGGGCGGTTTTCTATGCCAAGACCATCCTCGGCCTCAACGTCCATGATCCCACCGCCGGTTTCAAACTCTGGCGGCGCGATACGCTGATCGGGGTAAACCTTAACCGGATCCACTCGAACGGCTACGTCTTCCTGGTCGAGATGGCTTACATCACACAAAAACTTGGGTATCGGGTGTGCGAAATCCCGATCACGTTCGAAGAGCGCCAAACCGGGAAATCCAAGATGAGCATGGGTGTTAAAATCGAAGCCGCCTGGAGAGTCTGGCAGCTGCGATTGCGGCATCACCGGCTCCAACCCAGGGATCGGGCACTCGAACCGTAGAAAAGAGAGCAGAATGCTGACCGAAAAATGTCCGTTTTGCGGTTCTTTTAACGACCCCGAAGCCGCGGTGTGCTATTTCTGCCACAAGGATCTCCCGGATACACCCGGCCATAAGAAGAAACGCGGCCACAAACCCGAACAAAGCACCTCGATCAAGCTCCCGCCTTCGTATGTCGTGAAAAGGAAAAATCCTCCCGGCTGCCTGGTCGGCCTGGTGATCGTCCTCGTCCTGGCCTGCCTGTTCGTCATTTTTCAGGTGGTCAACGGCATATACAAACTCTTCTCCTGGGAGATTCCCTTTCCGCCCACCGACGCCGGCAGACATCTCGCCTATTTTTTAAGCGGGCTGTTGGGCTATGTCGACCAGCTATTGAAGTTCCCCATAATCGCCGCCGCGTCGGTGGTGATGATCCTCATCCTGTGCTACGGCCTCCTGAACATGAAGCAATGGGCGCGCGTGCTGGCGCTGATGCTCCTGGTCATCCTGCTGGTCGCCTTGTTTGCCCTGTTCGTCACTTTCGTGATGAGCTTTGTCAGCAATTCCGCAAACAATATCAGCTTCCTGCTCCTGCTGTTTGGAATCGGCTTGAATATTTACACGCTGGTGTGGTTCTTCGAGCGCAAGAAAATGTTCGAATGACGGCGAGTCCGGCCGCCGGTGCGTTTTCCCATGACGGACGGATCATGGAGCTAGGCGCGAGAGCAGCCGAAGGGACTTCGCCGCGGGAAGACACATGCTAATTTCCGCATGCCCTCATTGTGGATCTTTTAACGAAGAGTCGGCTTCCATTTGCTACTTCTGCAAGATGGAGTTGCCGAAAAACGCCGCGGCGGCGCAATCCTCCACCGCGGCGGCAACGCCCGCCCGCAAGCGCGCCCCGGAGGGTTCATCCTCCGAATACCGGCGCCCGGGCTGCGTCACGGCATATGCGCTACTGATCTTTCTCTCCGGCCTGATTGGGATTTGTTCCGCGTTGTACCTGCCCTCGGTGATCGCCAACGATCCGATGGCGCTGGCCGCTGAGTATCCGGAAATCCGGGAATTGGATCCCCAGGCGCTCGAGTTCTTCAGCACCTTTTTTAAATATTATCTGGTTTTCTTTTTCCTGTATTCCGTCGGGACTCTGCTGGTCGGATGGGGGTTATGGACCATGCGGCAATGGGCCCGGGTCCTCATTCTCATCGTCCAGGGATTCTCCCTGGTGGTCAGCCTGTTTGCGCTTTTCTACAGCATCGCCATTTCCGGCGGCAACCTGTTGGTGTGCGGCGTGTACTCCATCTCCCTGATTTTTCCCGCCTGGGTCTTCCTCTGGTTTTTCCTGAACCGCGATCGATTCCGCTGAGGCAAACGCTTCGGTAAGGCGCAGCCATTCCTCAACCGAAACCGTTTCCGCGCGGCGGGCCGAATCCACTCCGGCCTGCTCCAGAATGCGCGCGGTTTGGGCGGGCGGCATCCGCAACCCCGCCGCGATCGTATTGCGCAGCATCTTCCGCTTCTGGGAAAAACCGGCCCGGGCGATACGGAACAGCCGCTCAGACACTTCCCGGCTGCGGCGCGGGGATGCCTCGAGGTCCACGCACACGATCGCCGATTCGACGTCCGGCACCGGAAAAAATGAATCGGCGGAGATTTTCCCGGCCTGCGACGGGGTGCCGTAATACTGGACGGAAAGCGCCAGCAGGCTCATCTTTCCGGGCGCGGCGCAGATCCGGTCGGCGACCTCCTGCTGAACGGTCAGGACGATCCGCGCCGGGCGGGCGGCGGATTCCATCAGGTGGCGGATGACCGCCGAGGTTATGTAATACGGAATGTTCGCCGCCACCTTGAACGCGCCGGGGGCGACGCCGCCCGCCAACCGATCCACCGGCAAGGCCAGGATATCCCCCTCGACGATCGTCACATTCGGGAAGGGCGCGAGGACGGAATGGAGAATCGGGATCAACGGCGGATCGATCTCGACCGCCACCACGTGCCGGGCGGCGGCCGCCAGGTGGCGGGTCAGGCTGCCGACCCCCGCCCCGATCTCGAGCACCGTATCCTGCGGCTGCAAGTCGGCGGCCGCGGCCACCCGCTCCAGCGCGCTTTCGACGATCAGAAAATTCTGGCCGAGGGATTTCCGCGGGCGCAGGCCCGCCTCGCGCAGAAGCCGGCGGACATCCAGCGGCGAGGACGAAGAGGAGAAAGATTTGATCAGGGGAGTATCCACGGAACATTCGCCGGAACCGGCGAGAGGAAATACAGCGTCGTGAAGCTGTGCCAGCCGATCCACTCGTCATCCAGGTACGCCAGGTCGATCCAATACGGCGCATTCGGCCCCAGGCCGGAGTCGGCCACGGTCGCCGGGCCGTAGCCGTCCACGTATACCGGCTGGCCATGGAAGAGGAGATACCAGCTGTTGACCATCGCGATCAACCCTTTCTGCATGGCCATGCCGGACCGGGTGACGTAGCTGCAGCGCGGCGGGGTTACGCCCAGGCGGCAGGGGGAATACGAGGTGGCGTACACCGTGATCGCGCGGTAATACTCGAATGTCCCTTCGGGAGTGGACACGGTCCGCAGAACGACCCGGGTTCCGTACCCTACAATCCGCGCCTGCGGCGCCAGCAGGATCTGCTGCCCCTCCGGCGTGCGGCGGACTTCCTCGCCATCCTCCCAGCGGACGCGCACAACCGACTCAAGTATGCCGAAGGCTCCCGGCTGAACGACCTTCGTCTGATCCAGTTCCAATTCCGCCAACGGCTGCGTGTTCCGCTCGAAGGGGATCTGCGACTGCTCCCGCAGAATCTCCTCCCGCACCCGCACCACCCGGATGGCTCCGTCCGGCGGGAGAGGGTCGGATTCCGCCGGGATGCTGTAATCCAAGCCGGTCAGGGCAAATCCCGCCCGGGCCAGGGCTTCGCCGACGGTTTTACCGGCCGACCGGACGCCGACCTCCCTGCCATCCGCGTGGACGGTCAGCATCCGCGATCGGACGATTTCGATCACCACCGGATTCTGTCCGATGGATTCCAATTTCGTCGAGGGAGCGGGTATGACGACGTCGGCCGCGTAGAGTGTCACGCCCGCCTGCCAGAGCGCTTCCCCGACGGTCGGTCCGGGAGCGCTGTAGCGTTTCGTCTCACCATTTTCCAGAAGCAGGAAATCGACCGCCAATCGGATCTCAATCCGGCGGGGCGGGACGGTCAGAACGGTCTCGGGTGAAAGCGCCACATCATCCGCATACACCCACTCCGATTCCTCAAGCGCAAATCCCGCCATCTCCAGAAGCGCGCGCAGCGTGGCGCCCTCCCCATCCGGAAAAGACACATAACGGGTTTCGCCGCGGGCCACAACCGGGATCGCCTGCCCGGACGGCACCTCGATCGTCATCCCCCAGCGGACCGGGGAGGTTAATCCCGGGACGGGTTGAGCGCCGCCTTCCCAAGTCATTCCGGCCTCGCGCAGCACAACCGCCACGGACGAGGCATGCGTGAGCACCCGTCTCCATTCCCCGTTGTGATGCAGGAAGACGGGCTTAAGGGTGACCAGGTATGCGGCCAGAACGAGGATAACCAATAAAACGGGAAGAGCAAACTTGGTGAGTTTATGCATATTTGGAAGTGCCCGACCAGGCTTCCCGGCGGCACCCGGAAGATCCGCCTTACCGTTGCTTCCTTTCGGACCTGGCGGGTTTTGGAGGTTTCCGCCGCGCCGGACCCGGCCGGGCAGAAAGATGGTACCTGAGAGGCATTATATAGTCAATATTTTGCAAGGGAATTGGTCATTGACTTGGCTGAATAGAAGCTATAATTCTTCATACCGACCAGTCGGTATCTTTTAAATGCAAACTCGAAGCGCAGAGACCAGAGCCAAGATCATTCAAGCCGCCCAAGACCTCTTTTCTCAGACCGGGTACGAATCGGCATCCGTAGCCGAGATCTGTACCCGGGCCGGGATCAGCAAAGGCGCGTTCTATCACCACTTTCCCTCCAAGCAATCGGTCTTCCTGGAACTGCTTTCGGACTGGCTGAAGGGGATCGACCTCGGCCTGGAGGCGCTGCGCAGCGGCCGGACGGGGAACGAACAATCACTGGTGCGCATGGCGGAAATCCTGCCGGCGGTCATCCGCGCGGCCGAAGGCAGGCTGCCGATATTCCTCGAATTTTGGGTTCACTCGGCGCGCGACAAGGAATTGTGGAACACAGCCATCGCCCCCTATCAACGCTACCGGGAATACTTCCGGATGGTCGTCGAGGAGATGGATCCGCAGGGGGCGATCGATCCGGCAAGAAAAGAAACGGCCGCCCTGGCCGTCATGTCGCTGGCGATCGGATTGCTGCTGCAGGGAGTGGTGGCACCCGGGGCGACGGATTGGGGAGCCGCCGGCCGGGAAAGCATCCGGATGGTGCTCGAGGGGATGACACGGAGGTCATCATGAATCTGGTAACCGGCGCAACCGGGCACATCGGTAACGTCCTTGTCCGCAAGCTGCTGGCGGCCGGTGAATCGGTCCGCGTGCTTATCTTTCCGGGCGAGGATACCCTCCCGCTCCAGGATCTGCTGCTGGAGATGGTGACCGGCGACGTGCTGGATCCGCTCTCGCTGCGCAAAGCCATGCAGGGCGTGAAGCGGGTGTTCCACCTGGCAGGGCTCATCTCGATCCTGCCGGGCCGGAGCCGCATCGTCCACCGCGTCAACGTCGAGGGCACGAAGAACATCATCGCCGAAGCCCGCCAGGCGGGCGTGGAGCGCCTGATCTATACCAGTTCGATCCACGCCATTCATCGCGCCCCGCAGGGAATTCAGATCGACGAACAGCTCCCCTTCGACCCGGTAAACACCGCCGGGGAGTACGACCGGTCCAAAGCGGAAGCCTCGCTGGCGGTCCTCGCGGCCGCGCGCGACGGCCTGGATTCTGTGATCCTCTGCCCCACCGGCGTGATCGGCCCGAACGACTTCCGCCGCTCGGAACTCGGCCAGCTGATCCTGGATTGTGTAAATCTCAAGACCCAGTTTTATGTCGACGGCGCTTATGATTTTGTCGACGTGCGCGACGTGGCGGACGGCATTATGAAGGCGGCGGAGAAAGGCCGCTGCGGGGAAACGTATATCCTTTCCGGCGAAAAACTCAGCGTCCGCCGGATCATCGATATTCTGTGGGATCTGACCGGGCGCAGGTTCGCCCGGATTTACATCCCGTTTTCGCTCGCCCGCTTTGCCGCCCGGTTCACCCCCCTGCTCTACCTGCATCGCAGGATAAAACCGCGGTTCACAACCTATTCCCTTGAAACGCTGCGCAGCAACTCCGATATCAGCCACGCCAAGGCAACGGCTGAACTCGGATACCATCCGCGCCGCCTAATAGAAACGATCGCCGACACAGTGGAATGGTTCCGCAAGAACCGCCGCCTGCTGCCGGCCTCAAAATCCGCCTGAACCCGGTTCCGCCGCGGGAAACCTCATCCCGGCCAAGGCCTCCCCCTGCACCCGGATGCGGTTGCGTTCCGCGCATCCGCGCCGAATAAGGAAAATCCATGGAATACGTGTTCGGCACTCCCATTCCGCTGCCCTGGCTCCTAGCCGACCTGCTGACCATGGCGCTGTCCGTGATCGTCGTCATCTTCGCCGTCCGCCGGACCCGCCACCCCGCCTCGGTGATCCTTGAGTGTCTGGCGTTCGTCATGCTGTATGCGGGTTTGTTTGAGAACTTCGCCGTCGTCAATGGATGGTACGTCTACGGACGATCCCTCTTGATGTTCGGAGACGTGCCGCTATCGGTGCCGCTTCTGGAGATGGACGTCCTGATCCTCGGGCTGTGGCTGCTTGAAAAAATGAAGATACCCGATTGGGCCAAGCCGCTGGTGATCGGCCTGTTCGGCATGCTCCAGGACTTGTCGCTGGATCCGTATGCGGTCCAACAGGTGAACACCGTGGAGGGGGTTACCAGCGGCCGATGGACCTGGTTGCTGGAAAAGGGCGCGACCCAGATGTACAACATCCCGGTCTATAATTTTCCCGGCTGGATGCTGATCATGCTGTATGGGTCGATTTACCTTCTGATCGGACGCGGATTGTTTAAACGGTCCGGGTATAAACCGTGGGTGGGCTGGGTGTACCCCCCGGCCGCCATGCTGCTGGCCCTGATCACCATGGTGACTCCGCTTTCGCAATTCCTGCTCTGGCTGGCTCCCCTTGGCTCGAAAGGCACGGATTTCGAGTGGATCATGTTCGCCTTTCACCTTGCCGTCCCAATCCTGCTTCTGCTGTTCCTGTGGCGCGGGAAAATGGCCGGGCGGTTCGTCTTCTCCGCCGATTGGCCGCTGTTCCTCGTCCCGATGCTGTTCCATCTCGCGGATATAGTGTGGATTCTCGCGGGAGGGTTCACCAACGTTTTATGGCTGGCCCTGCTCGCCGGTATCATTCACGGCGGTTTATTCTTATGGATATTCGTCCAGGGAAGCCGGCAGAAAAATACAATGGATCCGCTCTCCCAATACTCTCCCTAATGGCGTAGGGTGGGTTGACGCACAGAAGAAAAGCGTCAAAGAAGATTATTTTTACGTGCGTCAACCCACCCTACGATACAAGCTTCGAAAAGAATCCGGCCGCCAGAGTCCCCGGACCGCCGTGCGTGACAATCGCCGGAGGCAGTTCGTAGATTGGTATCTCCTTCACCCCCATCTGCGATTTCAATCCGTCGGCCAGCTCT
>Ga0105104_10000658_pt1 | contig 26650 bp, 22 predicted proteins | sample PPLLaktember2015_3_FD_87034 | JGI IMG/M metagenome (GOLD analysis project Ga0105104, IMG submission 87034) | Freshwater sediment microbial communities from Prairie Pothole Lake near Jamestown, North Dakota, USA - PPLs Lake P7 Core (6) Depth... | ecosystem: Environmental > Aquatic > Freshwater >...
ATCTCAACTGTTTTGGTCATCGCTTATTACAACACAAAGGCGGAATCAAAATCAAAAAAGAGAAACGCGGTGGCATTCTATGCTCGTCCGGTTATAATAACGTTTTTTAATTGCAATTTTTATGCATAGACGAATTGCTATATTGGGTTCGACCGGCTCGATTGGACGAACCGCTCTTAATGTGATTGACGGGCTAAACCCCTATCTCGAAACAGAAGAGCGGTTTGAGGTTATTGCGCTTAGCGCGCACAGCAGCGTCAAGCTTCTGGCAGAGCAGACAAAACGCTATAAGCCGAAATACGTGGCGATTAGCGATGCTGATTACGAGGCGCAATTTCGCCGGCTAATCGACGGACTTGACGTGGAAATTTTTGTCGGTACTGAAGGATTAACGAACATTGCCTCTCTTGACAGCGTTGATACGGTATTGGCGGCGGTCGTCGGCGTCGCGGGATTGCCTGCTGTTTTGGCTGCGGTTCGCAAAGGTAAAAGGGTCGCGATAGCTAATAAAGAGCCGTTAGTCATTGCGGGGCAGTTGATAACCGCTGAGGCGAAAAAACACGGCGCCGAGCTTTTACCCGTCGATAGCGAACATTCAGCGATTTTTCAGGCGTTACAGGCCGGCAAGCACGAAGAGATTGAAAAGATAGTGCTGACGACCTCAGGCGGACCTTTCCGGGGCGCAAAGGCCGAAGAAATACAAAACGCCGCCATAGAGCAGGTATTGGCTCATCCGGTCTGGCGAATGGGGCCAAAGATTACAGTCGATTCGGCGACGATGATGAATAAAGCCCTTGAGATTATCGAGGCCCGGTGGCTTTTTGACGTTAAGCCCGATAAAATTGAAGTACTGGTGCATCCTGAGTCGATAATTCATTCATTAGTAGAATTTGTGGATGGTTCGATAATCGCCCAGATGGGATGCCCCGATATGTCTTTGCCGATTCAATACGCGCTGACGTATCCTGCCCGGCTGGCGGGGGTGGCAAAGAAACTTCAGTTAGACCGGCTAAGGACGCTTACCTTCGAGAAACCCGATTCGAGGGTATTTCCCGCTATCGAGATGGGATTTGAGGTCGCACAAAAAGGCGGTACGGCAGCCGCTGTTTTTAACGCCGCCAACGAAGCCGCCGTCGAGCAGTTTTTAGGCGGGGCAATAAAATTTGGAAATATCGTGGAACTTGTCCGGCATTGCTTAGACAATTACGAATCGAGAGCTGATGCAACATTTGAGCAGCTTCTCGAAGCGGATAGCTGGGCAAAGAAAGAGGTAATGGAATGTCTGAAGAACGGTTGCAACAAACAGCTTCGATGAAGGCCTGGTCACGCGTGATTTTACTTGTCGCGGTCGTCATCGCGGTGATTGTTATCATTATTCGCAATATCGACGTATCGAAAAACCTTCTGCTTGTGCTGCTGGGTTTCGGCGCGGTCATCCTGATTCACGAATTCGGGCATTTTATCGTTGCCAAGCTTTGCGGGATAAAGGTCGAGGCGTTTTCGATTTTTATGCCGCCGATTCTGTTTGGCATAAAAAAATCGGAACAGGGCTGGCGAATCCGTATCCTGCCCGAGCTGTTACGACACGAAAACAAGGATTCCGAAGACGGGCTTTTAGGTTTCACCGTCGGTAAATCTCCCGGCGAGGGAGAGACGGAATACAGAATTGGTCTTATTCCCTTAGGCGGCTTTGTCAAGATGTTAGGCCAGGAGGATGTCGGTCCCGTCAAGACAAACCCCGACCCGCGGTCTTTTGCCAATAAACCGGCGCTGTCCCGCGCGGCTGTCCTGACTGCCGGAGTGGGCTTTAACGTAATTAGCGCGGTTATTGTCTATATTATCGTTTTCCTGGTAGGTATAAACCTTCCTGCTCCCACAGTGGGCGGCGTCCTGCCCGGTTCACCGGCTGAAAAAGCCGGATTAAAAGGCGGCGACGAGATAATCGAAGTCGCCGGTAAGGACGGCCGACTTGATTTCAGCGACATTCTGATGGCCGGTGTGCTTTCGGCCGAAGGTGAGGAAATTCCGCTAAAGGTCCGTCGCAACGACGGCTCTATTGAGGATATGAATCTGACGGCTGAGCTGCTGCCCGGCGCGCAATTTCGAAGTTTCGGTATTGAAAGGGCTTATGACCTGACCATCGCCAATGTTTTACCCCAAGACGCCAACAAGCTCTATGAAACCACGGGTCTCAAGCCCGGCGACCGTATCAAGGCCGTTAACGGCGTCGATGTAAACAGTAATTGGCAATTCGAGCAGATTGTAGAAAAAATATTCGAGCCGAATGTTACCCTGCTGGCCGAACGCAAAGACCCTGCGGGCCAGGCGCAATTAGCTGAAGGGCGTATCGCGATGGCTTTTCCTGTCCCGTCGCAGATTGCCGACGAATCCGAGGCGAATCTTGCCAATGTCTGCGGCATGATACCTCGAATTAAAATAGCGGCAGTACCTAAGGAGCTCACTGAATGGCTGAAAAAGAAACTCAGATCGAAAGACAGGAAAGACCGCCTCAAAACCGGAGATATTATCGCTGCCGTAGGGGATATTAATAATCCCACTTATTCTGAGCTGCGCGAGCTGACAAAATCGTATGAGGACAAAAAGCTGCCGCTAACGGTTATCCGCAGCGATTCGGACGGTGTTCAAACGCGTCTGACAGTAATTGTGGTTCCCCGAAAGGACTCGGATTCCGGTCGTGTTGTTATAGGCATAGGGACCGAGCTTGACGTCGAGCATCCGGTTGTGGCTAAGACCATCACGACCGGCACATTATCTGAGCCGGTCGCTGTTCCGCGAGGTGCGACGATAACGGCTGTAGATGGTGTTGCGGTAAAAAGCTTTTTCGATATCGCCGGCCAGCTAAAGAAAAACGCGGGTCAGCGGGTTACGATTGACTGGCGGCTTGATGACAGTAACGCCGGTAATGCCACACTGGAAGTCGGCAAAAAAGAGCAGGTTGTCGCTGCGCAAGCAATGCCGAGGCATATTGTGCCTTTTAAGTATTTAGAACGGCTGTATAAGGCCGATGGGCCTATCGACGCGATGATGATGGGTTACAAGAGAACAAGGACGTTTATCATTCAGACGTATGTTACTTTGCAGCGGCTTATCGGCGGGCTTGTCAGCGCAAAGGAGCTGATGGGGCCTGTCGGCATACTGACTTTCAGCTATCGCATCGTCGCAGAACAGCCCTTGATTTATTACGCCTATTTCCTCGGCCTGATAAGCGCATCTATCGCAGTATTGAATTTCCTGCCCCTGCCCCCCTTTGACGGCGGACTGGTTGTGCTTTTATTAATCGAGAAAATCAAGGGTTCGCCGATAAGCATCCGGACGCAGGAGATTATCGCGTATGCGGCCTGGGGGCTGGTGCTTACCCTTTTGGTGTATGTAACTTTTAACGACGTTGCCCGGCTTTTCCGCGACTTATTCGGCTTTTAGCCGGGTTGGCGTGCGTGATTGAAATCAGAAAGGATTCTGGCGATGAAAACGCTTTCATCAGAGGACTATCATAACGGATTACAGGATGCTCTTATACAATTCGACCCCGAAATCCACAAGCTGATTAATAAAGAATATCAGCGTCTAAACGATTCAATTCAGCTTTTAGCGGCGGAAAACGAGTGCTCGCGGGCGGTTTTGGCGACGCTTGGCTCGATTCTGCAAAATAAGACCTGCGAGGGATTCCACGCAGCCCGGCTGCACGGGGGAAGCGGCGTAATAGATGAGGTCGAAGGTGTTGCCGTCGAACGGGCAAAAAGGGCGTTCGGGGCCAAATACGCGAATGTCCAGCCGCATTCCGGAACAACGGCCAATCAGATTGTAATAACCGCGCTGCTTAATCCCGGCGACAGGATTCTTAGTATGGCGACCAGCCACGGCGGGCATTTCTCGCACGGCTTCGTCGATTCGATTACAGCGAAATTCTTCGCGATTGATAGCTATCACGTTGACCGGGAAAGCTTCCTTCTCGATTATGAGCAGATACGAAAGCAGGCCGAAAGCTTCAGACCCAAGCTGATTATCTGCGGGGCAAGCGCATATCCGAGGGCCATCGATTTCGCGCGTTTCAGGCAAATAGCCGATGAGGTCGGGGCCTTACTGCTTGCTGATATTTCACACCTGTCGGCTTTGGTAATGGGAGGCGCTCATTTTTCGCCTATTGATTACGCACACGTTACAACCACCAGCACCTATAAACCCGGCGGGCCCAGAGGCGGCCTGATTTTGTCCGGCAAGGATTACGACCGAAAGATAAAAGCAGGCAACGCGGAGATTGCGCTTTGGCAGCAAATAGACAAGACGACCTTCCCCGGCGTTCAGGGAACCCCCTATTTTAACAATATCGCGGCTAAAGCGGTCTTTTTCAAAGAGGCATTGACCGACCAATACAAACAAAGACAACTCAAGGTTGTGGAAAATTCAAAACGGCTGGCGGGAGCGCTGGTTCAAAAGGGATACAAAATCCTCACCGGAGGCACGGATAACCACCTGATGCTTCTAAATGTTGCCGCCGGCCCGAAACCGCTTACGGCTCCTGCCGTCCAGAAATCGCTCGAACAGTGCGGCATAGTCGTCGATAAGATGTCTTTACCTTACGATAGCGAAGGGATAATCAGCGGTATCCGCCTCGGTACGCCGATTGTTACCAAAAATGGTATGGGAACAGCCGAAATGGACACGCTTTGCGAGCTAATCGATGAAATCCTGACCAATATCGAAATATCAGGCCCAAACAACGCAACCATCAGCCCGAAAATCGCCAATCGCGTCTCGGCTCAATCAAAAGCCCTCGCCGCCAAATTTCCCATTCGATAAAAACCGCTTCTCGAATTCTTATCTTTTCCTGCGTAACATAAACGCGCCAAGACCAACCAGCGCAATAGTCGCCGGCTCCGGAACATTATATGAAACGTATACGTCACATAAGCCAGGACCATGATATTGTAAATAATACAACTCAGAACCATCTGCACTTAAAAATGGTTGGGTGGCATTTCCTCCCGGAACATCAAACATTGATAAATACTCGATATTGCCAAAGGGGTCGCTCAAAGATTCACGCGTAGCCATGTAGAGAGAATAATTAATATGGTTGCCGCGGTTTGAAGAAAAAATCGCGGTAAGACCATCACCTGAAAGCGCAATTGAAGGAGTTATGTCGTCGTAGCCCGAGTTAAGTTCTGTTACCTGTCTTATATCAGAAAAAGGAGAATCTTTGTCGGGTCGAGTTGCCATATATAAATCATACGTTGAATTGCCCGGACTGCTCATACTTGCATTAAACATAATAGTTAGTTCATCCGACGTCATAGTGGGAAACGAGACCCATGAACTTATATTCAGAGGCGATACCCAGGTTCCTTCGGTCCAGGGATCATTTACTGAATCTCTCTGAGTTGACATGATTCCCCATTTGGACCCGCCAGAATAATACTCTTGGGAATAATACATTCTCAAATTATCCGTAGAGACCCATGGACTGTAAACTTTACCCGCGCTTGATTGCAATATTTGTGCCTCTGATGAAAATGGATCAGAGGTGCTGTTACGAGTAACTGAGTATATTTTAGAAGTACCATTTTCTACCCGTGCATAATAAAGAGTCAATTTGTCATTCGACAAAAAAGGCGACCATTCCTCATGGTCAGGGTTGTTAACCGCTGTTACCGGAACAGGTGTTGACCATTCTCCGCCGAGGGTATTGCTGGCCAAAATAGCAGCTACTATGACTGCGACACAGATAATCACGTTTCTCATTTTCATCTCTCCTTAACAAAAGGTGTTAATAATATGGGTTTGTTTTTAAAGTTAAGTAGCCAGAAAATATCGAGAAGAATTGGGTGTATGGCGGGCGGAAAATGCGTGCTTCTGCTGCAATCCTATAGCGCGAAACCACTCATCTCTCTCAAACATCTTATCTCCTCTAAACCTTCTTCTTTCGCGGAGGTTTAATGCAGACGAAAAACATGGATAATGGTTTTCATCAGCGTTATTCTTCCGCTAATTATAAGACACTACTATATTTACGGATTATTGTCAACCGCAAAAACCGGTCTTTCTTCATATTTAGCCGGCATCGACTACATAATATAAGTCCATGTTCGAGGCGTTTCGTTACAGTTTTTCTTAGAAATATTTCAGTTTTTCTTGAAAAAGCCGTTTTTTGAAGGATTTAAGCGTTTTATTTACTCGGTATTCGTATTAAAGACATTATTTTGACCGCGCTTGCCGAGGAGAGCATTTGCTGGTATGTTATCGAAAAATGAAGCTTATAAAGAAAAATATCGTCGCCAATTTCGCGGGTAATGCCTGGCAGTTCCTTATGGGATTTATTTTCATCCCGGTTTATATGTATTTACTTGGGATGGAAGCATGGGGACTGATTGGTATTTTTGCCGTGCTATCGACGATGTCGGGCGTTTTAGACCTTGGTATGAGCAATACCGTCAATCGCGAAATGGCGAGATTATCGGCTTTAGAAGGGTATCAGCAGCAGATGCGTAATCTCGTTCGCACGCTGGAAATAATCTATTGGGGTGTCGCCGTTTCAGCGGGGATTATCGTCGCGGCTTTATCGCCTTTAATCGCCCATCACTGGGTTAAACCGGAACAGTTATCGCCCAAAATTATCGAACAAGCGTTTTTAATGATGGGGCTTGCGCTGACTCTTCAGATGCCGGTCGGATTTTATTCAGGCGGATTGATGGGACTGCAAAAACAGGTCCTGCTTAACTTCGTTATCATCATCATAAGCACATTGAAAGGCGTCGGGGGGATTTTGATTTTGTGGTTTGTCTGGCCGACAATACAGGCGTATTTTTTATGGCAAATCGTCGTTAGCGTAATCAATATTTTGTTATTAAATATGTTCCTCAAGAGGCGCCTGTCGTTTGCGGGCAACAAAGCGGTTTTTCAAAAGCAGCTTCTCAAGGATATCTGGCGATTTTCGGCCGGTATGAGCGGAATAACGATATTATCTTTAATTCTTACCCAGACGGATAAAATCGTTCTAAGCAGGGTGCTTTCACTTGAGATGTTCGGCTATTACGCGCTGGCAAGTATGGTGGCGATGGCGCTGTACAATGTTTTCACGCCTGTATTTTCCAGTATTTATCCGAGATTTACTCAACTGGTCTCGATTAACGACCTCGATGAACTGAAACGGCTGTATCACGAGAGTTGTCAGTTTGTCTCAGTTCTTGTTTTGCCGGTCGCTTTTATAGTTGCTTTATTTTCGTATGAAATCCTGCTTCTGTGGACACAGGACCCGATAAAGGCCAAGCAGACACATCTTCTTGCGAGCATCCTGATTTGCGGAACAGCGTTTAATGGAATAATGCATCTTCCCGTTGCACTGCAACTTGCATTTGGCTGGACGAGCTTATCCATTTTAAAAAATGTCGTTGCTGTGATTTTAGTTGTGCCGTCGATTATTTATTTAGCTGTTTATCACGGCGCCGTGGGTGTATCATGCGTCTGGCTTGGTTTGAATCTTGGGTACTTCTTTCTTGAAATACCCGTAATGCACCTGCGATTATTACGCAAGGAAAAATGGAAATGGTATTTGCAGGACGTATGCGTTCCGTTTTTGGTATGTTTATTCATCGCCGGTTTTGGCCGAATATTAGTTAAAGGGCCGATGCCGCAATATAAGATGCTGTTGTATTTAATCATTATTTCGGGCTTAACGTTCGGGTTGACTTGGATAGCGACGCCTGTAACGAGAGCGTGGCTGGTTATGCAGTTGTCGAAATTCAAATTTGTATTCGGAGCCAGATGAACACTTAATTGCTATTAACGTAAAAAAATTCTGAAAAAGAGTCATTTATAAATATGCCGCAAATGAGCACAGATAAAATATATTATTCGCAATTCGGTGAGGATAAAATTCTTTTCGATATTTTCGAAAGAAAGACCAAAGGTGTGTGTGTCGAAGTCGGGGCAAACAACGGGGTTGACGACAGTACCTCATTGTTTTTCGAGAAAATAGGATGGAAGTGCGTATTAATAGAGCCGAATCCCTACTTATGCCAACAAATTCGTGCATCGCGAAGTGCTTTGGTTTATGAATGTGCCGCATCGAACCACAGTGGCATAATAACTCTCCATGTGGTCGAGGGAGCGGCAAGGTCGGATGGATTATCGACGATAAGCACCAATAAAGAAGACCATAACAGAATCAAAAGCTTAGGATTCACAAGCAGCCCCGTGCAGGTACGCACGATGACCTTGAACGAAATCCTGACTGATGCGCAAATTAACAGCGATATCGATTTTATCACGATTGATGTTGAAGGCCACGAATACGAAGTGATTGAAGGGTTTTCTCTTGAAAAATGGAAACCACAGATAATACTGGTTGAAGATAATTCCAACTTCGAGAATAATACCGTAAGCAAATCATTAAAAAAATCCGGTTACGTCAGATTCCATAGAACCGGCGTAAACGACTGGTATGCACATCGGACAAATAAACAGTTCGTGAATATAAGGAGTAGATCGCTGATAACATGGATTATATTTAAAAGAAGAGTAAAAAACAAACTCCTGAAAATCCCGCTGCTTGTGAAACTTAACGATTACTTCAGAAAATAAGGGGTCAGAAGGTATGCCTATCAGCTTGCTTTCAATATGTATCCCCACGTATAACTTTGGTCAATTCATTGGCCAGACCATTGAAAGCATAGTTTGCCAATTAGTTGATGGCGTAGAGATTGTCGTGCTCGACGGGGCCTCTACGGATAAGACGCCAGATATTGTGCACAAATATCAGGAGAACTACCCGAATCTCAAATATCATCGGTTTGATAAAAAGGGCGGAATTGACCGCGATATGGCAAAATCAGTTGAATTGGCCAATGGCAAGTATTGCTGGTTGTTCAGCAGCGATGATATAATGAGACAAGGCGCGATTGAAAAGGTCCTCAATGAGATTAAACAAGGTCACGACCTCTATCTGTGCAGGCATACGAACTGCACTTTTGGAATGAAGTTTGTCAGCGAGCATCCCGTATTGAGAACAAGTGAAGATGACGTGTTTGACCTTGCGAATCGGTCAGACCGGCGACGTTATTTCGAGCTTGCGATTACCACTGAGGCGTTTTTCAGCTTCTTAGGGGGGATTATCATAAAAAAATCAAAGTGGGAATCCGTCCCGATAAATGAGGCCTTTGTGGGAAGCTGCTGGGGGCACGCCGCAAGGATATTTGAAATTATGCCCAAGGGGCTGTCGGTAAAGTATATTTCTGAGCCGCTGCTTGACCGACGAGGAGATAACGATTCTTTCGCAGACAAGGGCGTTGTTAATCGTTACGGAATAGCGATAAACGGTTATCATAGGATAGGAAACGTTTTTTTCGGGCACGAGAGTTTTGAGGCATATCATATAAGAAGAGTGATTCGCTACGAGTTCAACCTTGAGCAGTTTTTGGAGGCGAAATTGTCCTGCTGGAAAAATCCGGCTCATGAGGACCGCAAAGCTTTAAATGCGCTCTTTCGTAAAGCATACAGCGACGCTTCTTTGCTTTCCAAGTTGAAATATTTATTTTTTTTAAGTTTTCCCGCCTGGCTGTTTTATGCTGTAAAGCGTATTTACGGCAGGATAAAGCGGTATTGGAAAGGGGCGTTATGTCTGGGTATATAAAGATATGACCCGACCTCGATTGTCTATTTGTATAGCCACTTATAACCGGGCCGGTTACATAGGCCAGACGCTTGAAAGCATTATTCCGCAATTAAACGATGAAGTTGAAATTGTAATCGCCGACGGGGCTTCGACGGATAATACGCAAAGCGTGGTTAAAAGTTATGCCGAAAAATGCGGGCAGATTCGCTATATACGGCTACCGGTAAAAGGCGGGGTTGACCAGGATTATTGCAAGGCAGTCGAGCTTGCAAAGGGCCAATACTGCTGGCTGTTCACGGATGACGACCTGCTGAAACCAGGCGCTATAAAGGCAGTGCTTGATGAAATCCCGAAAGGTTACAGTTTGATAGTCGTAAACGCCGAGGTGAGAAACTCGGATTTCTCGAAAGTGCTGGAAAATAAGCGTATTCAGATTGACACAAATGAAACTTACTCCCAGTCGCAGTTAGAGGCGTTATTTAATCGTGCCGTTACTTACCTGTCTTTCATCGGCGGCGTGGTGATAAACCGTGATTTATGGCTGCAAAGAGAAAAGGAGCGTTATTTCGGCACGGAGTTTGTGCACGCGGGCGTGATTTTTCAGGAGCCATTACCGGCCGGGGCGATTGTTATAGCTGAGCCGTATATCACAATCCGGCTCGGCAACGCCCAGTGGACGCCTCGGGCGTTCGAGATATGGATGTTCAAATGGCCCAGGTTGCTTAATTCGTTTACTCATATATCGGAACAGGCCAGGCGGGAATATCGCAGGATACAATCCTGGAACATATTAAAAAACATAATCACGTACCGGGCGATGGGCGCGTTTTCGTTTCAGGGATACAGGAAATGGTTCGCGACAAATGATTTTTCGCTGTGGTGGCGGTTTGTTGTACTACTTATAGCTCTGACGCCGGCTTGTTTTATGAATCTGGTTATGCTATCGTATTTTATTGCGATGCGGGCTTTTGCCGCGTTGATTATGACTGTAATTCCGGCGAGTGCGGCTGATTTGTCCATACTGTCGTATTTTAGAAAGACAAAGAAAGAAGCAATGATGAGTATTTATTACCTTGCGAATAATGAGAATAACTTTATGAATATTGTAAGAAGGAAGAGCGTTTAGCAATACCATAAACGGAAAAAGGAGTCGATATGCATTTAACGTTTCGTAAAAGCTGTCGGGTTTGCGGGTCAACGGCGTTGACGCAGGTAATCAACCTCGGTGAGCAGCATTTGCAGGGTTCGTTCATCAAGCCAGGCAAACAAATGCCTCCTATGAGGAAAATCCCCCTGTCGCTTGTCCGGTGCGACCCCACCAAAGATGAAAAGGCCTGCGGCTTGCTGCAAATGGAACATACCGTGCCTCCCGAAGTCCTTTATTCCTCATACTGGTATCGCTCGGGAACAAACAATACGATGAGAAATCACCTCAGGGGTATTGCCGAAGAGGCCGCCTCGATACTCAATCAATCGAGCGGCTCGGTGCTCGATATCGGGTGCAATGACGGAACGCTGTTCGGTTTCTACCCGAAAGGTTTTCGCAAATACGGCGTTGACCCCTCGGATATCGCCCAGGAGATAGACAAGCAGACGGCCACGGTTGTCCAGGATATTTTTCCTTCTGATGAGCTTTTAAACTGCCTGCAGGGCGCAAAGGTCGATATCGTTACATCAATCGCGATGTTTTATGACCTCGAGGACCCTCTCGCTTTTGCCAAAAACATAAAAAATATCCTTGCGCCGGAGGGAATATGGATTTTCGAGATGTCGTATATGCCCCTGATGCTGAAATTGACCTCATACGACACGATTTGCCACGAGCATCTCGAATTCTACAGCTTGGCGGTAATCGAATATATCCTCAAAAAAAGCGGGATGAAAATTTTCAACGCTACGCTAAACGACATCAACGGCGGCAGCTTGCGCTGCTACGCGACGCACGTAACTAACTTCAGGTATAAAAACGAGCAGTTCCTGCGGAATATCCAGGAGATGCATCAGGTAGAATTTGACCTCGAGCTCGATACCGACAAGCCCTACAAGAATTTCCAGGACAGGGTCAATATACACCGGGACGAATTAAGCTCTTTGTTGAAGAAACTTAGAGCCGAAGGGAAGAAAATTCATATCTATGGCGCATCAACCAAGGGCAACACCATTTTGCAGTGGTGCGGCATCGACAACAAAATTGTCGAATATGCCGCGGAAAGAAGCCCCGAAAAATTCGGCGCACGCACCATCGGTACGGACATCCCGATTATCAGCGAGGCAGAGTCGCGTAAAATGAATCCCGATTATTACCTTGTGCTGCCGTGGCATTTCAAGAACGAATTCATCGAACGGGAGCGGGACATCCTCGAACGGGGCACGCGTCTGATTTTCCCGCTGCCCAAAATAGAAATCATTTCGAAGGATAAAGGGCCGGGCAGGTGAAGGCCCTGATTTTCGGCGCCAATGGACAGGATGGCCATTATTTGTCCGCGGCCTGTAAAAAGCGGCAGATAGAGGTCATCGGCGTATCGCGAAGCGGCCCCTGGATACACGCCGACGTTGCTTGTACTGAAAACGTCGAAGAGCTTATTCGCAATTATCAGCCGGAATTGATTTTCCATCTTGCGGCCATCTCGACGACACGCCACGAGGCGATTTATGAAAACCACGCGGCTATCGGCACAGGCACCGTTAATATTCTCGAATCTGTCAGGAAATGGTCTGCCGCCAGCAAGGTATTCATCACGGGAAGCGGATTGCAGTTTGTAAATATCGGCCGACCGATATCCGAGACCGACCCCTTCGACCATAAAAGCGCTTACGCGGCAGTCAGAAATTATTCGGTGTATCTGGCACGATACTTCCGCGGCCTCGGCGTCCGGACATACGTCGGCTATCTTTTCCATCACGAAAGCCCGCTGCGGACATCTCAGCACCTCAGCCGCAAAATTGCCGAGACAGCCAGGCGAATCACCGAGGGAAGCGATGAAATAATCGAGTTGGGTGATATATCAGTAAAGAAAGAATGGACATTTGCTGAAGATATCGCAGAAGGAATTCTTACTCTCGTTGAGCAGGACCGGGTATTTGAGGCAGCGATTGGTTCTGGACAGGCGTATTCAATCGAGGACTGGTTAAACGAATGTTTCAAACTGATTAACAAGGATTGGCGTCGGTATTTCAGGCAAACCGGCGGCTATAAAGCCGAGTTTCAGGTCCTGGTCTCAAATCCTGCGACAATTAACTCGCTGGGATGGAAGGCCGTTACAACAATAGGCGAATTAGCGAAAATTATGATGAACTATCGGCAGCCGGGGCAATGAACGAGCAAACGGTCATAAAGGTGGCTGCGATTACAGGAGGGCCTAAATCGCCGGCGGCCAGATTCAGGGTTCGCCAGTATATCCCGCTGCTGGCAGACCACGGGATTATTGTCCGCGAGCACATACCATTTTTGCACGAGGATTGCGGGCTTCCCAGCGTGCTTAAGGCGATGTCTCAGATTTCAGGCGTAATAGCGACACGCAAGGCCGATATTAGCTGGATAGGCAGAGAACTCGCTCAGGGTTACGAAACATTCGAGCGTTTTTTGAAAAAGCCCAGAGTAATGGACGTCGATGACTCGATTTGGCTTGACTGGCCCTTCGGTAAATCCGCCATACCGCATATCGCTAAAATGATGGACGTTATTGTCGCGGGCAATTCGTACCTGGCGGACTGGTTCAGTAGATATTGCAAAAATATTTACGTCCTGCCGACCGCGCTGGATTTGTCGCGTTATACCAAACGAACCGATTCAGCCGTAGTTGAGAAGAAAAATTTTACAATCGGCTGGACGGGGCTTGCGTGCAATTTCAGATATCTCAAGCTGATAGAACAAACATTAATGCGTTTTCTGCAGAATCACCCTGACGCGGACATGCTGATTGTGGCCGAGCGGCCCTGGCGTTCTTCCTTAATCCCGCCTGAGAAAATCAGGTTTGTCAAATGGAATGAGCAAATCGAGGTTTCGGTCCTCAAAGAAATGTCCGTCGGATTAATGCCTTTGCCTGACGATGAATGGACCCGCGGCAAGTGCAGCTTCAAAATGCTGCAATATATGGCCGTGGGGCTGCCCGTGGCGGTTTCACCCGTGGGTATGAATAAAGAAATTCTGGCCAAAGGCAAACCCGGTTTTGCGGCTACAACGCCCAATGAATGGTATGACGCAATGGAAATGCTTTATAGAGACCAGGAATTACAGATTAAGCTGGGAAACGCCGGCAGAAGCATCGTGGAAGAGCATTTTTCAGCGGCCAAAATCGCCGACTCGCTGGCGGGCATTTTCAGGGGATTGATTTAGCCGGCTCTTTGGCCGTTAAGTCATCCACTTTTTGAACCACAGGTTGAACATTATTATCCCCCAGAAAAGCCGGGAGTAATCCGAAAGCCCTTTCTGGTGTCTTTCCCACATTTTATTTACAAAGGTTTTATCGTAGTAGTCGTAAAGTCCGAAATCGAAAATCTCCCTGTAAGCGAAATCCTTAAGCTCTTTTCTGAAATAATGAACGATTGGCACGCCGAATCCCTGTTTTGGGCGGTAAAGGATTTTTTCCGGCAAGACGTTGCCGAACGCTTTTTTGAGGATATATTTTTTTACCCCGTCTTTGATTTTCAGTTTTGTCGGCATTATCGCGGCCAGCTCAATCATCTCCCTCTCAAGAAACGGCACTCGTACCTCCAAACTAACCGCCATCGCGGCCCTGTCTTCCTTAACCAGCAGACAGCCGGGAAGATACTCGTTTATGTCGTAGTTGCTCATATTCGCCAAATCGTCGGCGTATTTGAAATATTTCGCCATATCCGCGAACTCCGTGAGTTTGGGCTGGTCCTCGCCTCTCGTGCGGAACATATAGCTGAACAGTTCCAGATAGACCATCCAGTCCTCTTCGCGAGGCCCCAAAAACGTCGTCAGCTTGTTAAGCTTGTCGTTTCGCAGGACGAAATTAGCGCCATCGACGAGGCAAATGAGGATATGTTTTAAGGGGGCAGGCAGGTGGTTTAGCTTTTTGAGAACTCCCATCTCGGTGTATCTGGGATAACCGCCGAATAATTCGTCGCCGCCGGTGCCTGAAAGAGAAACCGTAACGTGCTGTCTTGCGACCCTGCTGACAAGGCAGGTGGGAATCATCGACGGGTCGCTGAACGGCTCATCATAAAAATATGGAAGCTCGTCAATCAGCTCACGGACACTGTTGGCGTCGAAGGCGATTTCGTGGTGATGAGTCCCGAACATATCCGAAACGATTTTGGCGTATTGCGATTCGTTAAAATCGGCATAATCGAACCTTATCGAAAACGTTTTAAGGTCTTTAACATATTGCCGCATAATCGAGACAACGATTGAGCTATCGACGCCACCCGACAAAAACGCCCCCAGAGGCACATCCGAAATCAACCTTCTTTTGACGCTCGCGTCGAGCCGGCGGACTAATTCTTCACTGAATTCGACCTCGGATAAGCTTTTGTCCTCGATAAATGAGACGCTCCAGTAGCGTGAGCGTTCGACGATTTTCTTTTTGCTCAGGTCATAAATGATATACGACCCCGGCGGTACGGGCTTGACATGTTCTAATATCGATTCGTCCGAGGGCGTATTGCCGAAAAGCAGGTAGTGGTTCAGCGCCCTTTTATTGATTTGTTTGGGGATATCGCTTTTAAGCAGGACCTTAAGCTCCGAGCCGAATATGAAATTCTGCCCGTCGTCGTAATAATACAGGGGGTGAACGCCTACGCGGTCCCTTGCGAGAAAGAAAATGTTTTTTCGCTTGTCGAAGATACAAAACGCGAATTCCGCGTCAATTTTTTTGAGGATATCCGTGCCCCATTGTTCGTATCCGTGAACGAGGACCTCGGTATCGGTTCGTGAAATAAACTTGTGGCCTGCCTTCTGGAGTTCCTGCTTGATTTCTTCGAAATTGAAGACCTCGCCGTTGTAGGTTATACAGACCGAGCCGTCCTCATTGTAAAGGGGCTGGCGTCCTTTTTCCGACAGGTCGATGATTTTGAGCCGTTTGTGACCGATGGAAATCCCGTCGGCGACGTGAAAGCCCTCCTGCTCCGGCCCGCGATGGTGGAGCAGGTCAGCCAGAAATTTCACCTTTTTTTCGTCCTGCCAGTTAAAGCCGAGGATTCCGCACATTTATTAAACCTTAAGCAAATTCATTTTCATAGAGCCGCAAGCTTCAGCGATAAAGGAGTTTTCGGAAAAGTTCCTTGTACTGCTCTGCGATTTTAACAATATCGTTATTCTGTTCAACGAATCGCCGGCTGTTTTCCCCGTAATTCTTGCCGTTTTCCGGGATAAGCAGTTCTTTAAGCATCCTGATAAACGAATCCCTGTCGCCGGCGGCGCAAAGGCCGCATCGATATTTGCCGAGAAAGTCGTCGGGATTGACGTTATAAGACAGTATCGGCGTTGCGCATTTACAGGCCTGAATAAAAGTATTCGGGAAGCCCTCGGCATCGCTTGTGTTGACAAAGACCTTCGCACGCCGGAAGTATTCGTCTATCTGGTTGAATGGCACGTGCCGGATAAATTGAAGATTGGGGATTTTTCCCGCCTCGGCGACAAGGTCGCGGTAAGCCGGGCTGTTATCCGCCGTCTGGCAGACCATAATGAATTTATCCTCAGGGTTTTCTTTGGCCAGGTCAAGAAACCTCCGGGGTTTCTTGAAGTCCGCGTCCCGGCCGACCCAGAGAATCGCATCCCGCGGCTTCTGCTCTATCGCCGGCAGCCGATGGCCGTTCGGTATTACGATGGAAGAAATCCCCATGGTCGCCGAAAGGTTCTCTGTGTCGGATTGGTTCTGAGTGAATACAATACCTGCCCGGCGTAACGACCAGGCGAACGCCAGGCCTAACAGAAATTTATTGCGCAGATACGTCCCGTCACACTCGAAGCGGTGCGCGGTCCGGTAGGCGAAAATTTTAGAATGCATCCTGCAAAATAACGCAGTCAGCGGCACGCCTGCCCCGGCGCATTTCATCAGGTAAATGTCCGCGTCGGCCCGTTTAAGGGCCTGCCAGGTCCGTATCATACCGCTCAAGGCGCCTTTGCTGAAATCCAGCGCCTTGACGAGCTTAACGCCTTCGATGATAACGCCATCCGGCTGGCCGTAATCGGCGACGATGAAACTGGACTCGAAGCGGCCGTCCTTTGCCATTTCAGTGGCAAGATAATAGAGATCGACGTTTGCGCCGCCGAAATATTCCCCGACGCTCGGATTGAAAACCGGGTACGCCTTGGGCGCTATATAACAAATCTTTATGGTCTTTTTCAAACACTCGTTGTTCATTTGGCAATCACCAGGCAGGCCCAGGGAATGCCCAGCCATGAGCTGAGGTTTATCATTTCGATATTGTTAAAGCCGGCGGTTTTCAGCATCCGGGCAACACGTTTTTTCGCGCAGGCGTGTTTGTCTGTGCCTCTCCAGTATCTTGCCAAAACCAGGTACACCAGCCCCAGGCCGCTGGGCCTTATGGTAGTCGTTATGAGCTGCCCGCCGTCCTTGAGCACCTTTTTTGCCTCGCAAAAGAATCGCTGCAAATTATCGTCGTTTAGATAATCCGTCATCCACGTCGAAAGGACAATGTCGAATTTTTCTGCGCCCGCAAGCGACGACAATTGCGTCGCGTCGCCCTTGTAAACCTTGACGTTCAGCCGGCAAAGATGCGGGTTCTGGTCAACGCCGACAACCTGGTTATCGTTTATTAACAGCCGTGTATAGTCGCCGGTCCCCAGGCCGACGTCTAAAATTTTTTTGCCTTTTATCTGCGAAAGAACTGGCAGTATTTTCCTGTCTGCCGGCATCCGGCACAGATATATCATAATCCCCTGTTTTGCGTACGACTCGGCCGTCCAGCTTTTGTATCTTTCATAACCTTGTATCTGTTTTGTCATAGGGCTCTATCCATCCAGAAATTATACACGAAAATCAGCCAAAGCTCCCGTGCGTTATCAACCTGCCGGCTGATGTGCTGCTGAAATAATCCCTGTGTATAATCGTAATCCAGCAGGCCGTGCTGGAAATAAACGCGGTTAGTCAGGTATTCCCGGATTAAGGCGCTATTTTGAATCCAGGCGCTCACGGGCACGGTAAAGCCCCTTTTGGGCCTGTGCACAATCGATCGGGGCAGATATTTTTCCGCTATCTTTTTCAGTAGCCATTTCGTTGTGAAAAACCTGATTTTGTAATTTTCAGGAAGCGACAATACCAGCGGCACGAGCCGGTAATCCAGATAAGGAGTTCTTGCTTCTAACGAAACCAGCATCGAGGCAAGGTCAACTTTTTTAAGAATGTCTTCTGCCAGATAGTTATGAATATCGTTAAGCTGTAACGAAAGCAGGGAATCCTCACCCGTGTAACTGATAAGCTGTTCGCTGGATACGAAGTTATCGCCTAACAATTTTCCCCTGTTTATCTCGCCGAAGGTTGACATCCAGTCCAGATGCCTCCTGTTGCAGCTCATATCGTAATCGCGGACAAACCTCTTCATCTTGAAACCGAGTGAAACTTTTTTATCCGAAGGGGGGATTGCGCTTATAAAATGACGCGACAAACTCACAATCGGCCTGGGAATGATTTTTGCCCATTTATAACCCTTATAAGTATCGTAGCCGCCGAAGACCTCGTCCCCCGCGTCGCCCGATAATGATACCGTAACCTTCTGTCGCGTAATCTTCGACAATAAATACGTCGGGAAAACAGAAGAGTCGCCCAACGGCTCATCCATCGCGATTATTACCTGCTCGATGATGGCTTCATTTACGTCCATATATTCGTAATGATGAGCGGTTTTAATGTGTTCGGCAGCGATTTTGGAAAATTCCAGCTCGTTATATGATGCATCCTTGAAGCCGATGGAGAAAGTGTCGAAGTCCTTTTTGTTTTTGCTGATAATCGCCGATATGAGCGACGAATCGACCCCGCCCGAAAGAAAACTGCCCACGGGCACGTCTGCGATAAGCCGTTTGAGCACGGCGTCTTTCAAAATCTCCTCTATCATTTCCAGCCGTTCACTCAGAGAGTTGCCCTGACGTTTGGTTATCTCGCTTTCCAAATCGTAGTGCTTTGAAATTTCCAGTTTTTTTGTGTTGAGGTCAAACAGCAGATTTTCAGAGGGCTTCAATTTCCGGCAGTTTTTATAAATCGTAAAATCGCCGCCGATATACTTTTGATAAAAGAAATAATTCACTCCCGCCGGGTCGGTTTCCAGCGCGACAGCATGTTTTTTGATTGCCTTAAGCTCCGAGGCGAAGATAAATCTATTCCCGTCGAAGTAATAATAAAGCGGCTTTACCCCGAACCGGTCGCGGGACAAAAACAGCGCCTGTTTTTGTCTGTCGTAAATACAAAACGCCCACATCCCGTTGAATTTCTCGACGCATTTGACGCCCCAGCGATGATACGCGGCCAGAATTACCTCTGTGTCGGTGCCCGAAGTGAATTTGTATCCAAATGTTTGCAGCTCGTCGCGGATTTCCTGGAAATTATAAATCTCTCCGTTGAAAACGATGACCAGATTCTCGAAAATCATCGGCTGATGACCTTTCGGCGACAAATCCAGAATCGAAAGGCGCGTATGACCAAGCGATACCTTATCGTCTAAAAAAGACCCGCGGTCGTCCGGTCCGCGGTGCTTCATCGCCTCGGCCATCGCCTCGATAAGCCTCTGGTCTTTGAAATTAAAGCCGGCTATTCCGCACATTATTTATCTTTCCTTGCGGCCTTCATTATTTCATATACCTCCGCCAGCGTCTTGCCCTCGAAATCCAGTTTTTTCATATAGCCCAGAACCGATTCCAGCCGCTTCAAATACATCTTTTGGCCGAGCTTTGTTCTCACAAACGGCGTCTTGCCCGGCAGCACTTCCATCGAATGAAACATCATATTCAGCACCGGCTCCTGATAATTTCTCACAAATTCCGCGATAAGCCGCTTCATCTCAAAACCCGTCATATGCGTCGGTCTGAGCCATCGGTAATACATCCATTTACCGGATAATCCCGGAAACCTTTTTCCCGAAATCGTTATCGGCACTTCGAGAATCCCCGAATCACCCGCCGAGTAATAGTCGTTACCGGAAATGAAATACGGCTGTTTGGGCGAGCGCGTATGGTCAGGCCCGCCTCGACTTTTCCAGTTTATTTCCGGCGTCAGCGAGCTATCTACCTTATAATCCAGCTTTTGCAGCGCCTTTATCGTATCTAAGTCCGCGCCATATCGGGCCGCCCTGTATGAAACGGGTCTTACGCCGAGATTTTTTTCAATACGCAGCGTAAGGTTTTTTATCTTGGCCGACTCGACCTCCGCGACGTATGCGAGATTGGGAAATTCGTCGCTGGTAGTCCCGCCGATTTCCTCATATTTTTTATTCGGCTCAATATATTCACTGTGAAGATGCGTCCCAATCTCCGCGCCGAGTTTAATCTCGTTTTTAAGCACAAGGCAGCTTTGTTCGTTATCCACAACCTCAGGCGATACAAAATAAACCGGCCTGATGCCGAATCTGTCCCACAAGGGCCTCAGGATTCGAGGAATACCGAAAGTTACCGATTCAAAGGTCAACGGCTGCGACCGCTTCCAGTGAATGTCGCAATCCGGCTCAGTATCAATCGTTACGCAAATGATTCTCATTTTACCTTCTGTATGATTCGTTCATATAATTGTATATAACTCTCGGCGACGCTGTCCCACCCGAATTTTTCCGCCCGGCGTCTGGCCGATTCGCACATCGCCTTAAACCTGTGTTTATCTTCAGCCAGTTTGCTTATCGCCTCAGCCAGTGATTGGACGGATGAGTCCTTAACGATAATACCATTATCGGCTATAAGCTCTTCTAATCCCTCGCAGGGCGTTGTAATAATCGGCAGCCCCGACGCCATTGCCTCCAGCATAGCGTTACTCATCCCCTCCTGCATAGTCGCGCTGACAAAAATGTTAGACGTGCGGTAAATTTCGGGCATTTTCCCCGATTCGATTCTACCCGTAAACTCGATTGTATTACTCAATCCTTTTTGTTCAGCAAGGCGTTTCAAGCCGTCCAGCATCGCGCCGCCGCCCGCTATCGTCAAACTCGCCTTCCTTTTGTTTTTACTCAATATCTCGACTGTCTCGATGAGTATCTCGACTCTTTTTGTTACCGATAACCTCCCGACAGTCAAAAGCTTTATTTCCCCTGTTATATCATTGGCCTGTGACGGAGTATATTGATTCAGGTCAACGCCGTTGGGGATGACTTCGATTGCCGCCGTCGGCATAAATCTTAATGCCCTTTGCCTCAACCCCTCGCTGTTGGCGACAAGCGCAGACGCTTTGGTCCAGATTTTTCTAAGCAAAGGGGCTAAAATTTTATATTCTAATTGCAGCCGGGCATGCCCTCCGGGAACATCTGAGCCGCGAAGCGAAATTATATACGGTATTCGTTCCGCGGTCTTGTAGCAAAGCCATCCCGTAGGCAAACCGAAAAACGCGTGAACCAGATCGTATCGCGTCTGATCCAGCATTTTCTGATACTGCCGTCTGGCTTTCATAAGCCATTCGATGACTTCAATTTTGCGCCAGTAATGAAGGTTTTTTTTATGAACCCCGACTTTGTAAACAGTTACGTTATCTGAAATCTTCTCCTCAGAAAATCCCGGCGACTGAGCCGAAGTAAGCACATCAACCCTCAGGTCGCTTTTCCCCGCGTATTGCCTGAGTATCGCCGCGTTGGCCTGCCCCCCCCCGCCCCCTATGGGCGGAAATTCATAATTCAGCATCAGGATTTTCATTTTGCCCCTGCCGGTTGTTTTTCAAGTACTACCGTCATAAACATACCGAGACAATTTCTTGCCGGCCAAAGCATAAATTCCATAGCTTTCACCGCCGGATATGCAAAACCGGGAAATATTTGCCGAAGTGTAAAACCACCGCTGAAAAGGTATTTCATCGGCGAATGGTTTTTCAGCGATATGATTTTCAATTGCGGGAATTCCCGCTCGTAGGTTTCTCTGTCGCGGACGAAAATTATCCAGGGCATAGCGCCGTTTCCCTGCGAAAGCGGGCCTGTTTTATCAAGCCCCCAGCCGGCCTGCGTATCGAACTGCTCATGGTGAAAGTTTCTGTAAATAAACCTCGCCCAGCACGTATTCGCCGGCTCAATCATAACTATCCTGCCGCCGGGTTTGAGGCACCTGTCCGCCTCATTGAAAAACCGCTTCGGCTCGCCGATATGGTGCAAAACATCGAACATAAAAAAAGCATCGACGCTTGAATCACCGAAAGGCATATCGGTCGCCGAAAAGACCTTATCGACCCCCTCAACGCTGAGAATGTCGGAAGTAATCACATTCGGGATTATCTCCTTGATAAAGCCGCCGCCGCTGCCTAACTCCACGAGAACCTTGCCATCCGTATTTGACACCGCGTTTTTGAATTGCCTGTAAAAATCCGCGTATAATTTTTTCAAAAACGTCTTTTTGCGTAAGATTCTGCCGTGAAGATCCGTTACAGCCGGGTCGTCGAGATTTTCAATATTTCTGGTCTCAGGCAGTTTCAGCCAATTAAAAAGTTTCATATTTTCGCAATAGCGTAATTACTTTTTCACGAAATGCCCAACCTCATAAACGGGCCCAAACGCTGTCCTTAACGCGGCGACCTGCTTTTCGACAAAGAAATCCTTCGCTGTCCGGCTGATGTCTTTTTCCGTTGAAAAATGGTGTCCGCGAATGTCGCAGCCCAGCATCCGAAAAGCAAGAACCATTAAAGGCCTTTCCACGGGAACGCCGTAAACCATTTGACCGCCCATTTTCAAAACACGCCTGATTTCCGAAAACGCCTGTCTCAACTGCTCGGGCTTGAGGTGTTCGAGAATACTTATAAGAAGCACCGTATCGAAAAAGCCGTCCTCGTAAGGCATCTCAAGGACGTCGCCGTTAATCAATCTGGTCTCTATGTCTCTGCGTTTGAACGTCTCGGCCACTTCTTTTGCCGGGGCATTGAGGTCAAGCCCGTGTATCTCTTCATAAAGCTCGTGCAGATTCAGAAACGTCAATCCCGACCCGAAGCCGACCTCAAGAATCCGTTTGCCGCCCGTGCACTGGGAAAGACACATCTCGACCCTTCGCCTGTATAATCTTCCCAGGACAGGCCAATAATATAATCGCAGCGGGTCATCGCGATTGACCGCGGCGTATTCGTTCATAGGCAGCAGTTTGAGCCGGGGTTTGTCCTTTTGCATAATCATCTCGTCGTTAGTTCACGCTGTCTTTCCGAGCCATTTGATTTTCTTGAACGCTATCCAGCTCATTTTCAGCAGCAGCCACCCGTGCCGGAATCGGCTGATATTCGTCGAGCCGTAGGTCCTCGCGCGATATGTAACCGGCACCTCGGCGACCTTGAGGTTCTGTTTGACCGCGCCGAAAATCAAATCGAAATCCCCGAACGGGTCAAAATCCCCGAAATACGCCCTGTTGGCCGAGATTACCTCGTAATCGGTCTTGCGAATCATCTTCGTTCCGCAAAGGGTATCCCTAAATCTCTGGCCAAGAAGCCACGAAAACAGCATCCCGAAAAGTTTATTGGCCAGCAGATTCAAAAACTGCATCGCCTGTTTTTCCATCGGATAAACCAGCCGTGAGCCGTTGATATACTCGCCTTTTCCGTCCCGCAGCGCAGCGAAAAACTTGGGTAAATCCTCAGGCGGCGCAGTCAAATCCGCGTCCTGAATTACAAGCACGTCTCCTGCAGCCGCCGCGAAACCTTTTCTTACCGCGTCTCCTTTTCCCTTGCCGTCGCCCTGATGTATCAGCCGGATTTTACGTTGGGGATGTTCTTTTATCTGCTTTTCTATCTCCTGGGCCGTCCCGTCCGTGCTGGAGCCGTCCACGAAAATTATCTCCGTTTCTCTTCCCATATCCGGGATTCTGGCTATGGCGTCGGCGATATTACCCCGCTCATTTCTGCACGGCACTATTACCGAAACAGACAAGTCCTTGTCCGCTACGGGTTTTGTCATTCCCCTGGCGATAATCAGATTGATGAGATTGAAGAATCGAAAGCCCGGAAGCAGCGAGAGGATATAATTGCAAAAACTCGTAATCGGCCAAATCCGCTTGGGCATCAATACGAAAGAATCACTGCGAATCACGTCGAAATTGCTCAGGTTCAGCAAATTGGCGATATCCCCCGGCGGCAGCCAGTTCTGGTTAGGATAAGGTTTTCGCAGCCCCGCAAGCGACCCCAGCCGTAACAGCCATTCCCAGAGGTGATTATAGTATGTAATTACGATACGGGTGCTTTCGTGAGTCAAAGGATGGATGCGCTCCATAACGCGCTGAATGTCGCGCCATTGACCCAACGAGTTGCAGATTAGAACGTAATCGAATTTTTCGTCTAATTTCATCTCGTGCGGGTCGCCCGCGATGAAATTCAGATGAGGAAATCGCTTTTTCGCAAGCTCTATTGCCTTTTCATTTGCGTCGATTCCCACCCCGTATGCCGGCTCAACCGCCGCCAACAAATCCCCGCATTCACAGCCCACGTGCAAAACCCGGCTGTTGGGTCGAACGACGAACCGGTAAATCCTGTCTAACCAGCCGTAATAATAGCTGTTACGCCTTCGCCACTTAAGCAGAAGCTCTGGTTCGACATGCGTCTGGTTATTGCCCGCGATTTCGTTTTTGCGTTCACCCATAAACATTTTATACCATTATTATTTCACGTTGCTAAGTTTAATTCTGCGCCGGCAGTTGCTCGTCGCCTGTGTCCTTGAGCCGGAAGATATTTATAATTCCCCTTTCGGTCCCGACCTGGTGGACAAACTCATAGCAGCCGATGCTTCTCGGTTTTCCCAAAAACGCGATATTTTTATCGAGCCCCAAAATCAGGTAATCGGCGTGCTGCTTGCTCAATCCTTCTCTCGTTGCCCAGGTAACATAAGTAACCTTTTCCTCGCGAAGTTTGGCCGCAAGCTGTCGGGGATTGTCGGCCTGGGGATAATAAACAATATCTTCGGCGAATTTGCCCGCGAATAACTGGGCAGGCCCGCGGTTATAAACCACCATTTTCTCGCCCGGCTTTGCGTTGGCCGTGAACCACTCGCCTAACTGCCGGAATTCGATTTCTTTTTTCCCGTCCCCCAATACCCGTACAAGCGTAAACTGATTCGACGCTATTATCAGCGCCATAATTGCCAGAATTGTCAAACCCGCAGGCAGGAATTTAAGTTTTTCCATATAAAGCCGGCCTGCGAAAATCAGCCCCGCCGTTAGCATCGCCGCGTAAGGCAGTATCGCCGATTTGGGGCTTATCGTTGATGTCTGCTGCATATATGGTGCGATACTAATCAGCCAAAAACCTGCGATAACAATAAGAACGATTTGAATTATAAGCACAAACGCCTTAGGCATGCCCCATTTGCCCGCTGTTGCCTGCCATAAACTTATGAAACCAAATAAACCAATCATCATCACAATCCAGGCCGCCGTCGCGTGGAACCGGCTTAACGGATAAGGATAAAAAGCGTGCAGGATAAAATACGGAACAAAGAATAAAAGCAATAGCCATACACGCCATTGTTTTTTGATGATGCTGAACACACAGCCCAGTACAAATCCCACTATTACCCCGGCGGTGCTTAGCTTGTAAATTGTGTCCATCGTTGTAGCGCTTGCGCCGGTAAACAAAGAAGAGAACCCTGTCTGCCAGAGCACTTTCATATTAAGCAATATGCCTGTTCTGTTTTCCTGCGGCTCGGCAAAACCTTTCGAGTATTCTTTGGTGAATAGTAACGACAGGTAATGGCTTGCCCCCGCCTGCCACGTCATTGCCGTACATAATAACCATATCCCCAGCGGAACCGACGCCAGCAGTGCATAAATCACCGCCTTTAACCTTTGGCCCTTGCCCCTGTTATGAAATACATCCATCAAAAAAACTGCCAGAATCAATAACGCCCCCTCATACCGAACCATCGAAGCGCTTGCAGCCGCTATATAAGCCCAGCGGGTTTGTATGAATATCAGGTAAAAGCTAAGTAATATGAAGAAAAGGAACGTCGTTTCGATTATCGGCTCAGTGAGTAAATAAACCGTCCAGGGATTGATGATAATAATTAAGGCAATCCAGGCAGCCGCTTTTCCTATGATTTTTTTCCCGATAAGCCACAAAAGCAGGAGGTTAAGCGGGTGCAATATCGCGTTGAGAAGCCAGCCGGCCGTCAATTCACGCGAAGGCCCCCACGCAATCGGATAAAGAAAATTTTGCAAAAGCCCTAAAACCGGCGCCTGTTTATACCGGACCGGCGGCCGAAACGACAGCAGGTCCGTTCCCACCCGGTACAAGTCCGGAAAATCAGGATTGGGAACTATCGTATAGCCGAAATACAAGATTGACTGATAAATCCCGAAAGCCAGAAGGATTAAGCCGGTAAATATCTCGACACGCCTTTCAGCGGTTTCGTTTAGCCCAACTTTTTCAGCCGGCTTTATGTTTTTTTGCTTTTTCATAAAAAAGGTGTCAGCCCGCCCTGCGTAGCTCTTCAAAGCGAAGCAGGGGTGCCTTTTTTTATCGTATCGGGTTTAAGTTTGAAAACCACCTCATCGCCGATTATCTGGGCTATTTCATAGTGGTCCCGTATGAATTTTCTGAATTTACCCATAATCTCGAATCTTTTGGCCTCTTCATCCCCGAAGCGCTCTTTGAGCATTGCCCCCCATTGTTTCTCGAATTCCGCTGCCATTTGCGGGTCGGCCGGCAAAAACTGCGGCTGCCCCTGGCTGGTATAACCGATAATAGGCCAAAGCTCGAATTTGGGCCTGTCCAAAGGCAAGTGCTGCTTTCGACTATCGACGATATATTTCGGCATCTCTTTGTTAAAATCGGTAAGCAGCCCGTCAACAACATCCTCAAGCTGCTCAGTCGGCCTGGTATGCATCTCGCTTTCAAAGGCGTTCGGTGTGCCGCTGAACCTCTGCGCAGATAAATATATCCCCGGCACCCAACC
>Ga0105104_10000659_pt1 | contig 26625 bp, 20 predicted proteins | sample PPLLaktember2015_3_FD_87034 | JGI IMG/M metagenome (GOLD analysis project Ga0105104, IMG submission 87034) | Freshwater sediment microbial communities from Prairie Pothole Lake near Jamestown, North Dakota, USA - PPLs Lake P7 Core (6) Depth... | ecosystem: Environmental > Aquatic > Freshwater >...
GCACGGGGATGCTGAGGGCGAGGAGAAGGACAATGAAGTTGCGTAAAAAAAGCCAATCCGGATTCAGTATGCTGGAAATTCTCATCACCACGTTTCTCGTGACGATGGGATTGCTGGTGGTGATGACGTCGTTTGTAGCTATTGCGAAATCCAACCGGTATAGCGAACGAATGGATATTGCAACGACGCTGGCGAAGCTGGAATTGGAGAGCATTCGCAACCAATCCTATGCGTTGATTCAGTCTGAAACCGGAAGCTATTCGGAATATCCGGATCACCCGGATTACCGGCACGAAACTGTGGTCAATGACCTCGGATCCGTCAAGGAGATTACTCTTCGGATCTATTTCGAGAATGACCGGCGGCGAGCGGAAATGATTACGTATGTGTCCAACATGTAGCGATACGATGACGCAGGAAAGGAGCTGACGATGTGGACGGTTGTCTGTAAAGGAGGAAGACCTCCGGGGCGCACTTCACCGTGGGCGGGCATTACCTTGCTGGAGTTGCTCATCGGAATCAGCTTGTCGGCTGTCTTGTTGACGTCGTTGTTTTCTCTCTACTATGGAGCCGCGCGGGGCGCCGCGAAGGATCAGAACCGTTCGGTGGCAAACCGAGAATCCCGTTTGATTGGTGACCGGCTCGCTCGCGATTTCAAGCTGGTGGGTTTGATGGCGACTCAAGATGTAGACGGTACCGCCGACGATGTCAACCGTGATGTTCCCGGTATGTCCTGGAGCGATTCGCTGCGCAACGATTTCGAATTTGCGAACACGTATAACGTCATTTTCACCGGCGATGTGGATGATGACGGATGTACGGAGACCGTACAGTATATTCGGGACGATGCCAACGATCTGATTAAGCAAGTATATTGGAGATGGTCGCGCGATTCTGTGCGTTGGATGGGGCCGATCGAACGGAGCGTGGCAACGCATGCTGACCATCTCATGTTCGTCTATTATGATCGGGACGGGAACACGATACCGAATCCGATGGTCTATCCGACCGGTGGATACACATTGACCATGGGTGAAAGAGCCCGAGTCACATCCGTCGAAGTCACACTGGTTACACGGTCCGACATTGCCGAAAGCGGAAATCCCCAGTTCGTCTATACGCCGGACGGCAACTACTGGTACGACGGATATCGCAGGATAGTCCAGCGATTTATGATACGCGGGCGCAACCTGAGTTTAGGAGCGTAGACTTCTCGCAATGGAGGCACAAATGCACAGTTACCGCAAAGCGGGGCGAGAAGGGCAAGATAAAGGGCGGATCAGACCCGATCGCGGCATGATCATGATTGTCGCACTGCTGTTGTTGGCCGGTCTGATCTTTGTGGCGGGCACCGCGGCTATTCATTCCACAAGAGGGACGCAGATCAGTGCCGTGGAATTGGATAACACACGCACGTTCTATGCGGCGGAAGGGGCGGTGGAGTGGGGAGCCGGAGAACTGAAGAACCTGTTGGATCATGTGTTGGATCCGACCTTAGCGGAGCTCGATGCGCTGCCGGCGCCCACATTGCCGGGCTATACGCTGGAAACGTATCAGGTTTCTAAAGTCGGAATTCTGACGGAAGAACTGATATCGTCGGGTGATTATACCGGACTGCGTGGATATGTCCAGCGGTATTCCGTGCAAGCCCGCGCGTCCAGCCAGCGTCGAAGCACTGAAATTAGTCGCGAGATTCAGCACCAGTTCATTCCGTTGTTCCAGTTCGGCGTATTCTATGAGGAGGATCTCGAAATCTTCCCCGGTGCATCCATGACTTTTACCGGGCCGATTCATACCAACGGCGATCTCTATATGGGTGCCGATGGCAGCATTCAATGCAACTCTACAGTGACCTGCGTCGGACAATACTGGCATTATCGTAAAGACGGAGGACACTCGGATCCTCCCGGGCCGGTAACGATTAGGACGCCGCTCGGGACGTATCAAGGTGTCTGGCGCGGCGCTTTCTGGCTGGATAACCGGTACGCTAACTGGGCCAGCGAAGCCTTGGCAGTATGGGGCGGAAACGTTCGTGATGCGGCGCATGGCCTACATACGCTCCGACTTCCACTTCCTCCGACAGCCGACCAGCACGTGGTTGTGGAACGCGGCGTGATGGGCGACACCCAACTGGAGCGGGAAGCCAAATACTGGTACAAGGCAACGGTGCGTTATGTGGACGGAGTCCTCACGGACAGCGCTGGTAATCCACTGAGTCATCCCGGTGTCTACACGTACACGGCCAATAAGTTCAAGGATCAGCGCTTGAACAAATATATGGATGTCGTGGACATCAATATCGGCGCGATGCTTTCCGGCGGATACGTGCCGACCAATCGGATTTTATATATCAGCCACGCCAGCGGAGACGCTCCGGCGATACGAATTAAAAATGCAGCCACGCTCCCCGTGGGCGGATTGACCATCGCGACCGACTTGCCGTTGTACGTCTGGGGCAACTACAACACGACGGCAAAAAAAGGATCCGCCCTGCTGTGCGACGCGATTACTCTGCTGTCGCCATCATGGTCGGACGCCAATTCGGCTTTGGCCATAGATAGCCGCATTCCCAGCAACATGGGAATGAATGCTTGTATCATGACCGGGCACGTGAATACGGTTAGCGGTTCGACGTACAGCGGCGGTTTGGAGAATGACTTTCGTTTTCTGGAAAAGTGGACCGGTTACACCGTCACTTTCCGCGGCAGCATCATCAACCTATGGTTCAGTCGGAAAGCGACCGCGCCCTGGGTTTACGGCGCTCCGGTTTACACGGCTCCCAATCGTAATTGGGGGTACGATACCGATCTGTTGTCTCCGTCCAACTGGCCGCCCGGAACTCCGCGAGTTCATACGGTGCAGCGCGGTCATTGGCGGCAAATCAGCTAAGGATCTGCTATGAAGAATCCGTTCGGCGACAAGCGAGACCCCGAACAGCAAGCCCGGGATGCGATCCGGCGTAAAAAGTGGAGCAAAGCGATTGCTCACTATGAACGCAAGGTTCAAGACAGTGACCGGGATCTGACTCTGTGGAATCTTCTTGGTGATTTGCACATGAATAATCATGCGCGCACCGAGGCGGTGGATGCTTGGCGTCACGCCATGGAGGGGTATGCCCTCGAAGGTCTCCACGAAAACGTGCTGGGAATCGCGCGTAAAATTCTCCGCAGAACCCCGGAAGAGGAAGACATCCATTTGATTATGGCAGAAGCCTACCTCGGATTGGAATACCATGCGGATTGCCTCGCGGCGTTCCGAACATATCTGAAATTATCGAAACGCCGCTCCGAAACGGATATGCGCTCGCTGTTTAAGAAGATCCTTGATGTCAATATAACGCATCTCCATCTTCTGGAAGAGCTGCATGCCATCTTCAACGAATCTGCCATCGAGGATCTTGAGCTGGAACGGAGCTTGGACGGCTACATTAATGAGCGGCGGAAAATAGCGCGTGAGACGCATCCTGTCCAGACTCAGGAACCGGCTGCCGAATTCGAAGAAGCGCCGGCGGAATCTCCGCCGGAACAGCCGCGCGCACATGATGGGCTGATCGGACTGGACGGGCTTGATTCCTTTGCCGCGGATGCTTCAATGGATTATGCCTACAGCCGACCGCCTGAGTCGCGCGTCGTGCCGTCCCCGGAAACGGGATCGGAAGCGGATCTGACAGTCAGTCGGGATACGTCGGATATTCCGTCCGGTGAAGGCAAGGACCATTACGATCTAGGTGTAGTCTACAAAGAAATGCGGCTGTGGGATGCCGCGACTGCAGAGTTTGAACAAGCCCGCAGGGATCCTTCCGTCCGCATCCGGGCCACGTTGGAACTGGTGGAATGCATGCAGGAGACTCACGATCTTCAAAGCGCGTTGGATTTGCTTGAAGAAATCCGGCAGGACGGCGAGGGATCACCACAAGAGCAACTCGGTGTTTCGCATCGGCTGGGAATTATTCATGAGCTATTGGGAAATACGCAGGAAGCCTTGGCGCATTTTGAGCGCGTGCATGAACAGAGTCCGGGTTTTGCCGACGTGGAACTGCGAGTGGCGGAATTGCGCAGCAAGCTGGATAGCGATTCGCCGGCCATGTAAGCCGGCAGGCTTCTGACGACTTGGTTTTCTCGAAGCGTGTTAACGGAAAGGATTGAAAAGCGGCTAATGGATCTTCGCGGTCTCCTGGAACTTCTATTTGTTAAAAAGGCGTCTGACTTGCATTTGCGCGTCGGATCGCTGCCCGTGCTTCGTATCAACGGAGAACTTTTTGCGACCCGGCCTGAGAAGATCACTTTGGAAGAGATGGAAGCATTTCTGAAAGAAATTCTCTCGCAGACTCAGCTGGACAATCTGTTTCGTGACAAAGAACTCGACTTGGCGGTCGCGGTCCCGGGGCACGGACGGACGCGCGTGAACGTCTATTTCCAGAAAGGCACACCGGCGCTGGCTATTCGCGCCATAAAAACTCAGATTCCGTCATTCAACGAATTGATGCTGCCTCCGGTTTTGGAGCGCATCGCGGTTCTCAAACGGGGGCTGGTTCTGCTGACCGGCGCTACGGGATCCGGCAAGTCCACAACTCTCGCTTCGATGATAGAATATATCAATTCGCATCGAAGCTGCAATATCTTAACCATCGAGGATCCGGTCGAATACCTGTTCAGCAACAAGAAATCGCTGATCGCGCAGCGCGAAGTCATGATTGACACGCAGTCGTTTTACGCGGCTCTTGTGCACGCTCTGCGTGAAGATCCGGATATCATCATGGTCGGTGAGATTCGCGATCCCGATACGGTGAAAGTCGCTTTACAGGCCGCCGAAACCGGCCACCTTGTTTTAACGACTTTGCACACGTTGAACGCGGTGGAAGCCATTAACCGTATTATTTCGTTTTTCCCCCTGAACGAACAGGTTCAGATTCGCTCTATTCTGGGGGGGACCATTCAAGCAATCATTTCCCAACGGTTGGTGTCGCGCGCCGATAAGCCCGGACGGGTGCCGCTGGTGGAAGTGATGGTATCAACGGCGGCGATTCGCGAATGCCTCGAAGAAGCGGAAAAAATGCAGTTGATGCAAAGCCTGCTCGAGGATGACCGCGGCGCGCATGGTATGCAAACATTCGATCAGTCTATTCTCGGCCTGTTGCGGCAGAATATCATATCGTATGAAACCGCGATGGAGAGCGCGACGAATCCGCATGATTTGGAAATGGCGATTCGCGGCATCAATTCATCGGGATCGCGGCTTGCCGAGGTTAGCCGGGCGGACGCTTAGTTATCCGGGAAGATTGTGGTTCATTCTCTTTTGGTACTCTGACAGGTGCGACAATGGGCAACAAACGGGCAATCATGGGCAATTTGGACGTACAGGGCGCGCTGCCGCTTTTGCAATCCGTTTTTACGGACCAGTGGAGCGGAGTCGTCCGTGTACGCAGTGGACATCGCATGGGAACGATGTGGCTGGTCAAGGGTTCTATTGTCCATGCCATATTGTTGGAAGGACAACGGAAAAGCGAAGGAATGAACGCGTTCGAACAGATCACCGCATGGCGGGAGGGAGTTTACTTGCTTGAGGAAGGGGTGCTTCCTCCGGAACGCACCATTCGCGTAGATATGCCCATCCTATTGGACCAACTCCTGAGTTCGGATGAAACGGCGGTCCAGAGTCCGTTTCCCGTTCTGCCGAATCCGGAGAATCGCAATCAGCTCAGTGTCGTTTTCCAGACTCTGCGCGAACGGGTTCCTGGCCTCGAATCGCTCAGCCTGACTCGCGGTGCGACGGTGGAGGCAACTACCGTGGCGGATGTCGCGGAACGCGATTGGCTGCACGACCAGTTGCAGGTTTATTGCCACGAAGCGTCTACCGTTCCTGAGAAACTTTATTTGCAGCAGGGAGAACATACTCTGCTTATTATTAAACAGGGAACATTGGCGACCGTGCTCTCGGCTTGTCGCGGTACGGCCCCGGAAGCCCTGTTTTGGGCGGGCGAAGAAGCACGACGTCGCATGCTGTTAACCAATGACGATTCACGGGAGACTGAGGAATAGCGCATGACCGCTGAAGGAAAAAATAAGTCTCTGGCTGATGTGCTGCGCGAAAAGCAAATCATCGGCGAAGAACAACTCAGCGAAGCTTTGCAGTACTCGCGAGAGCACAGCGTCCCTTTGGATCACGCGCTCGTGGAACTTAATGTGCTGTCCGAGGACGACCTGCGGATGATTTTAGGCGAGGTCTTCCAGATCAGATCGCTGAAACTGGAAGACGTTGAAATTGACCGCGATGCGGTGCGCCATATTCCCGCGCACATTGCTCATCGTCATCATTTGATCCCCGTTCGCCGCAGCGGCAGCACGCTGGCGGTGGCGATGGCTGATCCGACCGATGCGGCCGCCCACGCCGCGCTGCGGGCGGTCACGGATTTCGACGTGATTCCTTTTATTGCCCGCTATGATGCGATTGAGCATGCGGTATTCCTCCATTATGGTGAACCGGTTGCTAACGACGCGGGTGCGGCGGAAACGATGGATAGCGCGGTTTCCACTCACTCCCGGAATATGATTGATGATGATCGCGTCGGTCATGTCGGTCGCAGCATATTGTTAAACCACAATCAGACGTTCGAAACCTTCGTTGAAGATACGGCCAACCAGTTTCCGTTGAGCATTGCCCGCGCCGTAGCCGGTTTGTCGTCCGAGGAGGAATACAGTCCGTTCCATTGCTGGGGAATCGCCGGCTGCGGAAAAACACACCTGCTGCATGCGATCACCAATTACGTGAACAGTCACTCGCCCATGAAACGCACGATCCTGACCTCCGGACAGCGTTTTGTGGATAATCTCTTCGAATGCGTGCGGGATAAAAAAATCAATTTCTTCCGCTACTTATACCGGGAATTGGATATTCTTCTCGTGGATGATGCCGAACCCTTGATCGCGCGCGATTGGGCGCAGCGTGAAATTCTGGAAACGATTCAACATCTGCGGCGTAATAAGCGGTTTGTCGTGCTGTCGGCGCGACGAAATCTTGCGGCTGATCCGCGCACGACTCCCGAATTGCGGATTGTGCTGGAGTCCGGCGTCATTGCCCCGTTTTCCGGTTACTCGCGCGAATCCATGTATGAGATTGCCCGTCGCTGGGCGGGTCGGGCTGATCTGCAGCCGGATATTCTTTCGCTGCTCGTTGAATCGTGCGAGCAGGATTTGAACAACCTTCGCAATATCTTGCAGCAAGTGACGGTGATGGCTATGCTGGGAGAAAAAGAAGTGACGGCCGAATCGGTCTGCGACTTAATCCGGCTGTGTGGAATCGGTTCCGCTGAAAATTCCGCGGATCGTGCCCGCTTGCTGGCCACGGTGTTGCGCCCTAATATGCTGGAAGACAAGGCTTCCGCCGGAAGCGCGGCCGACAACACGTTGTCGCCGGATATGAAGAAATGAATCGAATGTGAATAAAACGAAGTCACTATTGAATATGCGTGGTTCTGCGGATGCTTATCGGATTTTAGTCGTGGATGACGACGCCCGTTATCTCGATTTGCTGCAATTCGCTTTAACGGCGGAAGGATATCGGGTGGACATCGCGCCCAACGCCTTGGCAGCGCATGAAATGGCCGTGCTCAACAAGCCCGATGTCATCGTGACCGACATTGCCATGCCTGAGCAGGATGGATATGCACTGGCCGCCGGTTTAAAGTCGGATACCCGGACCGCGCAGATTCCCTTGATCTTCGTCTCGGCGCGGGCGCAGGCGGATCGCAATATCGGCTATCGGATCGGCGCCGCGGAATATGTGACCAAGCCTTTTTCGGTGGATGAACTGGTGAAGAAGATTCGTAGTCTGGTATGTGAAGCGAAATCGAAGGATTCGGTCTGATGCTTGCGGATTTTTCACGCGAAAACGCCGCCGCATCCCGTGATGCGGGACTTTGGCGGATTATTATGGAAACCACGCCGGATATCGTGTACGTATTGAATCCGGAGGGTGTCATTGTGGAGGCGAATCCGCAATTATGCAGAATTCTCCGCCAGCCGCGCGAAAAAATCGTGGGAACGAGAATAACCGGCAATCTGGAGCGGGATCAGATATCGGTGGCGGAACGGGTGTTGAAGAATGTGGTGGACAAGCGCATCGCGCAGCGTTCCACGCGAACGTATCAACTCCCCGGCATGGAAGCGCTGACGTTCGAAGTGATGGAAAGCCCGCTGGTTCGCGAGGGTAAGGTTTGGGCGATTGCCGGAATCGGACGGGATATCACTCAGGAAGTGCTGCTCGAACGCAAATTGTGGGATACGGAAGAGTCGCACCACTGGGCTGTGGATTTTGCTTTTCGTACGACGCTGGGATTGGTTAAAGGATACATTTATACGCTGTGTCGAAATGCGGGAATGGATGAAGAACGACGTTCTCGATACGCTCGGGTTATCGAAGAGGAAATGGAGCATCTGTCCAAGATTGTCGAGGACGTTCTCGATATCCGGCGTATGGAAAACGGTGAAATCGAGCACAGCGGCGAAATCGTTAAAGTGGCTGATTGCGTGCGGCGGGCGTTGCTCGAATGCGAAGGGGAAGCTCAGCGCCGCGACATCGAGTTCAACGTGAATTGTCCCGATCAAATGCATCCCCTTTGGGCGCCGCGCGAAGCGCTGCAGCGTGTTTTAGTTAACTTAATACAGAATGCTATCCATCATACGTTGCATGAAGGGAAAGTGTGGATTGACGTCCGTGATCACGAGGAGTATGTGGAAATCCACGTGAAGGACAACGGAGTCGGCATCCCGGATGATGAAATTTCCTGTATATTCGATAAGTACTATCGTGGAAAAAGCAGCGTGGCGTCGCCCGTACCCGGAACCGGTTTGGGGCTGGCGATTGCCCGGACTCTGGTCAATGCGATGGGCGGTAAAATTTGGGTGTGCAGCCGGGAAGGCGCCGGAACGGACTTCGGCGTTGTTCTTCCGCGCAGACCCATGGATATAAGCGAAAAAGGCGAAACAGACCTCTGGAAACTGGATGCGATTCACTCAAATCCAGCGACCTGCAGGTGAGGGCGCACTATTATGGCAAAACGAAACAAGATCGGTATCGGATTGGACGTCGGCAGCCGCAGCGTGCAGCTGGCTGTGCTCCGCGCTAAAAAAGGCGGCACGACCGTGCTGAAAGTCGCTTCCAAGGACCTGCCGCACGATGCCATCGTAGAAGGATCGGTGATGGATTCGCAGATCGTCTGCGAAAAGATTTCGGAGTTGCTCAAAGAAAACCGGTTGAAAAACAAAGAGGCGGCGATCTCCGTCAGTGGCCGTCGCGTGATGATCAAGAAAATTTCAACCGATGAAATGAGTGACGACGAGCTCCGCGGAACGATTGCGTACGAGGCGAAGAGCAACCTGCCCTTCGATATCAGCGAAGTATCGTTGGACTACGCCCGCCTCGCGCAGGATGAGGACACCGGCCGAATGGATGTGCTGCTGGTCGCCGCGAAAAACGAGATGGTTTTCGATGCGGTGGAAACGCTCCGCTGGGCGGGCGGTAAACCGGTGCTGCTGGAAGCGGAGCCGTTTGCCTTGCAGGCTGCGCTCACCGAAGCAGGTTACCTGAGCGATCAGGCCGCCGTCGCCGCGCTTCAGATCGGATTCCTCTCCACCGATGTAACGCTGTTTGATCACGGCCAGTTCGCCAGTAACCGCAACCTGAGTGTCGGCGGCAAGACGTATATTGAAGGACTGATTCGCGAACTGGGTATACCGTTTGAAAAGGCGGCCGCTCTGCTCGCGAGAACGCAGCGGACTGACGAAGAGAATGAGGCGCTAAGCCGGATTGCCGCGCAGGTTGGTGAAAAACTGGCGGAGCAGGTGGAACGGAGTTTCCCTGAGTATTTCGGTTCGGCGGCGGATTCCTCCGTCTCGCGTATTGTGCTCTGCGGAGGGGGCGCGCATCTTCCCCTGTTGGACGAATCGCTGCGGAAACGCTTCCAATTGGATGTGGAAATTGCCAACCCGTTCCGCAACTTCCAGCTGCAGGAGTCTTTCGAACCGATTGTCGCCGAAACAGCGCCGGATTATACGGCGGCAGTCGGACTTGCGTTGCGCGCGATGAACGATACGCACGTCGGATTCAATCTTCTCTTTCCGACGGATCGGCCGGGGCACCGTAAAACCACATATGCCGGACTGGGAACCGTTCTCCCGATTATCGGCTTTTCCCTTTTACTCTTTGTCGTTCTGATGCTGCACCTCGGACAGGAAAACAAATTAAGCGGCTTGGACGAACGCATGAAAGCCATCCGCAAGGAAACGGATATGTACCGCGACAAGATCGTCCTTGTGGAGGAACTGAGTAAAAAACGTGCCGATGTCGCCGCTCGTATTGACGTCATCACCGAGCTGGATCGCAATCGTTTCGCCCGCATTAAGCTCATGCAGCTGCTCAATAACACATTGCCGGAGCTGACGTGGATATCATCGGTGCTGGAAGTGACGACTCCGCGCGGTCCGGGAGTCAATGTCACCGGATTAACCAGCTCGAACTTGAAGGTGTCTCAATTCATGTCGAATTTACTCCAGTCCGGTCTGGTGCGCGGCGTGGATCTATTAGTTTCCGAACAAGCGGAAATCGCCGAAACCAACGTCACTCGCTTCACGTTGCAGGTGACCGTTCCCGATTTGGGATTGACCGGGCTGCCGCCCGAAAAACGGGTGGATATGTTGAAACAGGGTGCTCAGGCCATTAAGGAAAAACGTGAAGCGCAGGGCAAGTTGAAAAAGGAAGCGTCGAAGTAACAAGTCCATTTTGGACGTGGAGGATACAATGAAACGACAGTGGATCCTGACGGCGGGTCTGATGACAGCTCTGCTGCTGTTCGCGGCGGCCTGTGATGACGGAGTGGACGATTGGAACAGCTCGGCGAAGATCGTCGGGTACGTCTACACGGATATGAGCCAGCAGCGCGGCGTCGAAGGAGTGCAGGTTATTCTGGAATCGGACCCGGACGCGGACAATCCTTACGAAGGCCCGGATCGCTGGACTACGACGGATCGCAACGGACATTTCGAGGGAGCGGTTTTTCTGGGCAATAAGGAAAGCGAATACGTGTACATTGCGGATTTGACCGTCGGCTACTTCTGGCACGGCAAGAGCTTCTCATGGTCGGGCGGCATTTCCGTTTCACCCGGTTCAGTCTTCACGCTTCCTCCGGTGGATACCAGCATGTTCGCGTCGTATGCGGGCGGCGGGCAGTGAGGAACTTCCTATGCAGATAAACCTGAAAAACCCATCCACGCAAAAGTGGATCATTCTCCTCACAATGGCATTCGGTGTTTGCTATGGATACGGCAACTTCGTTTATTTCCCGCGTGAAGAAAGCGCGAAAAAAATGGCGGCCGACATCAAGCGCGAATCCGAGCTGCTGGCGAAAGGGAAAAGGATCGCGGCGAATTTCCAAACCGTGCAGGATGACTACGCGCGGCTGATGCAAAGCTGGGAAATAGCCCATGAATTGCTGCCCACCCAAAAAGAGATGGAAGGCCTTTTAAAGAACATTACTTTGAAGGGGCAGGAGCAAGACGTGACGTTCCTTCTGTTTAAGCCGCAGGAACCGGTTGAAAAACCGTATTACTGGGAGAATCCGATCCAGATCAAGACGTTGTCCAAATATCATGATCTGGGTGAATTCTTGTCTTCGGTTGCGGCACTGGATCGTATCGTCAATGTGAATCAAATCAAGTTCACGAACTATAAGCCCAATCGAGGCCGCAGCCCGATGACCGTAGAAGCGGAATTTACCGCATCCATCTATATTTTTAAGGAGCTTGGCGCTCCGATTACCACCCAAGCCGAAGAGGAAGAGAAGAGCGGCACGAAACGCGGCGGCGCTGCGAAGAAGAATGTCAAGAAGGAAGCGCCTAAGCCTCCGGCTAATGCGCCGTCCACAGGTGGGAAGGGGGCGCACGCATGAAATGCATCATCGTCTGGCTCTGCTTCATGATGGCACTCGGAAATTGTGCGTGGGCGGAACCGATTGCAGAGTCTCCCGTGGACACGCAAGCTGTTGCCGAAGAATCGCTCAAACCCGAGGCTCCCGCGGAAACTCCTGAAAATTCCGCTCCGGATGAACTGTCTACGGAATTGAATGGAATTGATACCCTCGATGTGTTGCCGTCTGACGTCGTAACCAGCTATGGCGGCGGGACGCGCCGCGTCCATCTGGAGCATACCGTTTTCCGTCGTGAACCGCCGGTATATTATGAAGCCGTCGGTCGCCGCGATCCGTTTAGAGCCTTGATCGTGGATGAGAAAAAAGAGGGCGAAATTGAAACGGATCTGCTGCGAGTCGAGGGGGCATCCCTGAAAGGCGTTGTCTGGTCCGACGGACAATATCTCGCCCTTCTGAAAGATAAGGACGGCAAGTCTTTTGTGCTGCGGGAAGGGGATCTGATATTTCACGGCCGTGTGCTGTCGGTCACTCAATCTCAAGCGACGTTTGAGGTCTCCGAGTTCGGTGATTACGACCAGATCACGCTCAAGGTGAAAGGCTAACCTGTGAGCGTACAATTACCCAAGACACTTCCTATCCGGGGAAAGGTGACCACCATGAAACCCGTTTTTTGCATAATGCTGCTGATCGGTATCGGATTCGGTTCGCTGCCGGTTTTGGCACAGACCGCGCCTTATCAAGGTTCTGCGGGCAGAATCTCCATGAACGTCGAAGAAGCGGATATTCGTACCGTACTCCGCAGCATTTCCGAGTTTTCCGGCATGAATATCGTCGCCGGTTCGGAAGTCAAGGGATCCGTAACGGTGCTGCTTCACGACGTGCCGTGGCGGGATGCGCTTCACAACATTCTCAAGATGAATGACTTTGTGGCCATGGAAGAAAACGGCATCATTCGCGTCTCCACACACAAAGATTTCGATCAGGCGCGCAAGACGGAGAACCTGAAAACTTCCGCCTACCAAATCAAATATGCGCGTGCGGAAAAACTGCAAACCGTGTGCACCAAACTGCTCAGTGAACGTGGCAAGGCTCAAGCGGACATGCGCGCCAATACGCTCATTATCAGCGATGTCCCGACGGTGATTGCCAACATGGATTCGGTGATTAAAGTGCTGGACAGACCGACGGCACAAGTGCTCATTGAGGCCAAGTTTGTGGAAGTGGATATCATCACCAAGCGCGAAATCGGCGTGAACTGGTCAATCGGCAATCTGACCAATCCGCTTGTGAACACCCGCGCCGGCGCTTCCGTGGATGCCGGCGTCACGAATCCGGCAGGAAGCTTCACCTTCGGCAGACTGGAAAACGGGGTGGATATTAACGCCCGAGTTTCTGCTCTGCAGGAAGACAACAAGGCTGAAATCCTGTCGCAGCCGTCCGTGCTGATCAATGACAACGAAGAAGCTAAAATATTATCGGGCAAGCGTATCCCGATTAACGTGCTCGATCAGGCGGGAAATCTGGTGACGCAGTTCTTTGATGTGGCGGTAAAGCTCACAGTCACCCCGCACATTAATCCGGATAACGATGTGCTGATGACTCTGAATCCGGAAGTGTCCGATCTCTCGGGTGAAGCAACAGTCACCGGCGGTATGATTATCCTGACCTCGGAAGTGAATACTACGCTGCTTGTGAAAGATGGTGAAACCATCGTGATCGGCGGCGTGATTAGGTCGAAAGATGGTTTAGTGGAAAAGAAAGTGCCGCTCCTGCACGCGATCCCGTTGTTCGGCAGGCTGTTTTCCTATAGCTCCAAATCAATGGATAAAACCGAAATTCTGGTCTTCGTGACTCCACACGTGATTCCGGCTCGCGTTGCCAATAAATAGCCGCAGCCGATAAAATGATCGCATGCCGTCTCAGCTTGTAATTGTTGCAGACAGTAGTGCAAAGTTAGCAGACAGAGAGCCTCTTATGAGGCTCTCTGTCATTGTTAATTAATAAATTATGTATGTGCCCTATATTTGCAGTTAATTATTCAGTTCTAAGGCAAGCATTTGTTTTTCTCAGCCGATATTCTTAACTTACAAAGTTAAAGGCAAATCTTCAGATGTACAATCTAATCTATATATAATATAGACTTAGTGGCACAGGCTCGACCAGAATGCGAAAAAGACGATTTAAAGTGAAACTCAATACTAATCTCCAGTGGCTTTGGCTCTTGGCCATATTATTTCTACTCCCATTCTGTGCCAGCGGTTCGGAATCTGATCAATGGCTGTCTTCTGAATTCCTGCCGGGTCGGATCATTGTAGATTTCGAGTCTTCGGCTAAAATGGAAACCTGTACTCGAGATGCAAATGACGTCGTACGTGTGGGTATTCCCGTAGTGGATTCGCTTTTTATCAGATACGAAGTTCGAGTTTTACGTCGTCTGGTTCCCGATGGTATTTTAATCCGTTTGAAAGCACCCTGCGATTTCTGGAATACCTACGTTCTGCAATTCTCGGATGCCCGGCCGGTTCTTGATGTCGTAGATGATTTTGCCCGGAATCCGTTCGTTCATGACGTTCAACCGGATGTTCTGCGCAGAATATTCCGCACACCCAATGATCAGCTCTGGCAGCAGCAATGGGACAAACGGATCATGCGTGCCGACGGTGTTTGGGACGTGTCTCTGGGATCGCGAAAAATTATCTGTGCCGGGATTGATACCGGTGTGGACTGGAACCATCCGGATTTGACTCCGAGCTTGTGGGTCAATCCCGGTGAGGATCTGGACGGCGATGGAGTCGCTTGGACGTGGGATCAGTATCCCGGCGATCCGGATGACTTCAACGATGCGGACGATGACAATGACGGGTATGTGGATGATTTCTTAGGGTGGGATTTTCTTATCGCGGGCGGCTGTGATTCCCGTGAAGACTGCGACGATCACACCGACAATAATATGTTCGGCATCAATTCGCACGGCACGCACGTTGCGGGCATAATGGAGGCCGCGGGCAACAACGGAATCGGCGTCACCGGTGTAAACTGGGTCGGCACTCTGATGGCTCTGCGGGCGGGTTATCAAAGCAGAGAGGGTCAGGGGTACATTCCCGAAAGCGCGAGCATTCCGGCCATTTTGTTCGCGGCGGCTCATGGCGCTAACGTCATTAATATGTCTTATGGTGGCCCCGGTTTTTCCGGACCGGCACAGCAGGCCATTAATTCGGCTTGGGATCAAGGCTGCCTGTTGGTTGCCGCATCCGGAAATGACGGCTCCACTGATCTTCAATATCCGGCGGCATACGACAACGTGATTGCGGTCAATGCCACTGATAATCAGGATCGTTTGGCATCCTGGTCCAATCGAGGCGTGTGGTCGGATCTCTGCGCACCCGGATCGGATCCGGGAATCATGAGCACTGTTATAAACAGCTATGCGTCCTACTGGGGAACGTCCATGGCCAGTCCTAACGCGGCCGGAGTCGCGGCGTTGGTGTGGTCCTTGTTCCCGGATTTTTCTAACGCGCAAATCCGTGACTTGTTGTTCGCCGGAGCCGTCAACATCAGTTCCCGGAATCCCGGGATCCCGGCTTCGCATCTCGGTTACGGAAGGGTGGATGCGCTGCAAACGGTTCTGTCATTGTGTCCGAATATGACCATCGCGTCGTACTTGTTAACCGACGATATTAGCGGGGACGGTGACGGTAGGCTGGAGCGCGGCGAGTCGGCCCGGCTGGTGATTCAATGTACTAATAGTGTCGGGTGGTCCACCGGTTCTAATATACTGATGCACGTAATTGCCGATGATCCGCACGTCTCGGTTGTGAATGGTTCGGTCGTGCTCGGAGATGTAGCGCCCGGTCAAACCGTCTCAAATGAAAGCAATCCGGTTATCTTGACCGCTGCCGACGATCTGGACAAATCGGTTACGGTAAATTTTCAGATCGTGTTTGTGTCCTCTTCCGGCTGCGAAATCGTACGACCCGTTTCTGTTGTCGTAGGACGCGGATCCGTGCTGTTAGTAGATGACGACGCCGGCGCCGGTTATGAAAGCTTCTATGCGGACGCGCTGTCGAGCAAGAATGTGTCCGCAGAAATGTGGCGCATTGTTGTTGACGGCGAAGTCAGCGCATTCGCCTTGCGGCAATATCCTGTTGTACTGTGGTCCTGCGGAGATGCGGCATTCTCCACACTGACCGCCGCGGATCAGGCCAATCTGACGGATTACTTGAACGGCGGTGGGCAATTGATTCTGGTCGGTCAGAATATTGACGAAGACATCGGCGCATCCGCTTTTTATTCCGATTATCTTCACGTTCAAAGCGTTCAATCGGTCGGTAGTCAGAATTTGACCGGTGCCGCAGGTAATCCCGTTTCAGATGGCATGACCCTGATCCTGCGCGGCGGAGTCTGTGCCAACAACGGTTATTTAAGTCCATCCGTTATCCGGCCCGTCAACGGCGCCCAACCGTTGTTTACTTACTCGCAAGGAGGCGTGGGTGCTGTTCAGTTCGCCGGAACATATAAAGTCGCCTACTTTGCTTTCGCGCTTGAATCAGCTTGCGGATTGGAAAACACCACGCGCTATGCCGACGTGCTGGCATCGCTGATGGATTGGATGAATCCTTCCGCGGATATTCCCGATTCACCGAATCCGCTGCCGCGAAGTGCTGTTCTTTACGGCAACTATCCCAACCCGTTCAATGCCGCCACAACGCTCGTTTTCGACATATCCGTTCCGGGATATGCCTCCTTGCGCGTTTTTGATTTACTCGGTCGTTCGGTTGCCACGCTGATGGATGGATATGTACATCCCGGTTCACAGCGAATTCTGTTCCATGCTTCGGATTTATCCAGCGGCATTTACGTGGTCCGTCTGGAATCCGGCGGTGTCTCGGCATCTTCTAAAATGGTGTTGATTAAATAGCTTTTTCCGTGCGGTCTTCCGGATCGCGTTATTTGGTTCTATAAGGAGCACAACATGAAGCGCTGGATTTTTGCACTGCTCTTGGCGATTTTCTTCTGCGCAGGGCAGCCCTCGATTGCCGGATCGGACCTTGCCGGATGCAAGTGGATGCCGGGGCGATTGATCGTTAATTTTACGCCGGATGTCGGTACACTTTATAATAAGGGTGGAGACGGCAGCATCATCGCCATGGGTGTGCCTTCAGTGGATGAATTATACGCGGAATATCACGTTACGTCTATGACGCGAATTGTGGATGATGCGCTGCTTTCAAAACTGAAGGTGATTCCCGATTTTTTCCGCTTGATGGTTCTCGAATGTCCTGCCGGCACGGATATTCCCGCGATGATGGATGAATTTTCCCGCAATCCGCACGTGGAATATGCCGAACCGGATATTCTTCATGATCTGTATGATCGTATTCCTAACGACCCGCTGTGGAACAGCCAATGGGATAAGCGCATGATGCGTCTCCCGCGCGTCTGGGATTTTTCAACCGGTTCCCGTGATATCATTGTCGTGGCCGTTGATGGCGGTACATGGTGGCCGCACGACGATCTTTATGCGAACCTATGGGTCAATCCGGGCGAAGATCTGGATCAGGACGGCGTGGCTTGGGTTTATAACGATTATCCCGGCGATCCGGATGACGTGAACGGTGTGGACGATGATGGAAACGGCAAGGTGGACGATCTGATCGGATGGGATTTTATCCAGAGTGCGGGTGGTTGCGCTCCGGGCGAAGACTGCTCGGGACAAGACAATAATCCGATGAGTATTGACGATCATGGAACCCACACACTGGGCATCATGGGTGCGGTCGGCAATAATGGTGTCGGTCTTACCGGTGTCAACTGGAATGTCCGTATTCTGGCCAGCCGGGCCGGTTATAAACCTGCGAATGACCAAGGTGTCGTTCAGCAGACTGCGGCTTTGGCGTGTATGACTTGGGCTATCGGGCACGGCGCACAGGTGATTAATATGTCCTACGGTTCTTCGTTCTTCTCCCAAAGCGAAAACAGCACGATCCAGACTTGCTGGAATAACGGTGTTGTTCTGTGCGGTGCCGCGGGGAATGAAACGTCCAGTGTGACTCACTATCCGGCAGGCTACAACAACGTGATTTCCATCGGTTCGGTGCGCGAAGGCAATATCGTTTCCGATTTCTCTAACTACGGTACATGGGTGGATTGCTATGCTCCCGGCGATGAAGTCTGGTCAACGATAATCAACGGCTATGCGCAATATCCCGGCACATCCATGTCCAGTCCCAATGTCGGCGGTGTTGCGGCGCTGTTGTGGGCGATTTTCCCGACATTTTCGAATCAGGAAATCGTTGATCTGATTCTGGAGACATGTGTGGATATTACCACCCAGAATCCGACGATGAATCCGGATCACCTTGGTCATGGCCGCGTGGATGCGCAAAATGCCGTGGCCTGTTTGCTTCCCTACCTGACTCTCGAAAGCGGTTCTGTAAACGGCGATACGGATGGAGACGGTCGGCTTGAGCCGGGTGAATCCGGCAATCTGGTCGTGAGTCTGCATAATGATCCGGATTGGAGTCCGGCATATGGTATAAACGTAACTATTGTGACCAACGATCCGGCAATTTCGCTGAGCAATAATACGTTCACGATGTCCACGATTATGCCCGGACAATCCATGCAGAATTCGACGGCTCCCGTTCAAATCTCTGCGGCATCTTGGATTGAACGAGCCTACTATGCCGAGTTTACGGCGCAGCTTCGCGGCGACTACGGATTCGCGCTTAACGTCCCGTTCACGCTTCGCATCGGACGTCCGCAGACACTGGTGGTCGGTGATGATGGTGCATACTCGTATCACAGCTTCTTCACATCCGGAATCTGGGATCAGTACGGCGGTTTCGACAGTGACGCATGGCTGGTTCCGTCTGCCGGTGAACCCGCCATGACGGACATTCAGGATTACGACGTTGTCATGTGGATTTGCGGAGATGAAAGCTCGAATACCTTGTCTGCCGCCAATCAGACTTTACTGGCTCAATATCTCGATAACGGCGGCAATCTGCTGCTGGCCGGTCAAAACATTGATGAGGACATTTCTGCGAGCGCGTTCTACGCCAACTATCTCCACTGCCAGAGTGATGGTGCGGCTTCGACGGCTCGTTTCATTGACGGTGTTTCCGGAGATCCGATTGCCAACGGCCACGCGCTGCTTTTAGGCGGCGGAGCCTGCGGCGGCAATGGTCAAACGGGACCGTCCAAAATCACTCCGGTGAACGGCGGCGTCGCGTTTTTCAACTACCGCGAAGGTGGAACCTGTGCGGTTCACTATGATAACGGGATCTACAAGACGGCTTATTTCTCATTTGCCATCGAGGCCGCTTGCGGCGGCGGTACCACGGTTCACCATTCCGTGATTCTGCGCCGGGCGATGGACTGGTTCGGTGCGACTGCGCTCGATGCGGATCCAAGGCTGACGGCTATGACCCCGAACGGCTTTGCTTTGAAGCCCAACTATCCGAATCCGTTCAATCCGTCTACTACGTTGACGTTCCAAGTGCCTCATGCTTCACGCGTAACTATCCGCGTGTTTGATATGCTTGGACGGCAGGTAACGACGCTTCTCAATGCTCCGGTTTCCGCTGGTGAACACGCTGTTACTTTCGATGGAGCCAACCTGCCCAGCGGAGTCTATCTGGCTCAGATGCACGCCGATGGATTCGATGCTACCCAGCGGATGGTTCTTCTCAAGTAGCTGATTTCTGATATATAGAATATCAAGCGCGCCGGGCTTAAACACCCGGCGCGCTTTTTACAGCCGTTGAGGCGGGCGTGTCACCCGCCTGTGATCAATCCGCCGAGGCACGTGTCCTCACCTACCCGCAGTCTTCCATTCCTCCTTTAGAAAAAGGGGGAACAAGAGGGGGCATCTTCTTACTTCGATTTATACATTACTATGTATAAGATAAATATTAACAAACAATAAAATGAATATTCGCTGAGTCGGCAGGACTTGACAAATCGGTTTTGTTGGCTTATATTATCAATTGAACGTCCGTTCAATTTCCGCAATGAGCAGCGGTTTCGTTTTGCCTCAAAATTGTTCAAAAGTTCAATAAATACTATGCGTGTGGAAGAAATCGGCGAAGCTGTGGAAGTCATTGCGCTGTTCCATTCGGGAAGACTATCCCCCTTGAAATTCCGCTGGCGGGAAAACGTGTACCGTGTCATGCGGATTCAAGGCGGTTGGACTACGGATGAAGGTCTGACGCGATACCATCATTTCGCGGTAGTTGCCGAAGGCCCGGATGTCTACGAATTGTCCTACAATGAGCGCGGCCACGATTGGAGAATCGAAAAGGTCTCGCTCGTCGGTTGAAGCGTACCTGCACATCCGGCAGGTCGTGTCGGTATCAAATCGTGCACGTGAGGTCAATACTCATGAATGAGCGAATCATTTTTCATCTGGATATGGATCAGTTTTTTGCGGCTGTGGAAATGCTCCATCAACCGCATTTGCGCGGTTTACCTATTGCTGTGGGTGGAAATCCTTCGGGCCGGGGTGTCGTGGTCACGGCATCGTATGAGGCTCGCCGCTTCGGTATTCGCTCCGGAATGCCCGCCGCTGAAGCGTTGCGTCTCTGTCCGCAAATTGTCTTCGTTCATTCGAGCGTTTCCAAATACTGCGACGTCTCCGCCCGCATTTTTAAAAGTCTGCTCGAATTCACAGATCGCGTGGAACCCGTTTCGGTGGATGAAGCCTACATGGACGTCACCGATACAGTTTGGAAGGATGGGGGAGTGCAGGGCTTGGCCATGAAAATCAAGCGGCGCATTGTCGAGTCGGAAGGACTCACGTCCACCATCGGCGCGGGACCGAACCGGCTTGTGGCCAAAATCGCATCGGGAATGAACAAGCCGGACGGGTTCACGTACATTCCCGCGGATCGCGTAGAGGACATGTTTCGCGATATGCCCGTCGGCGATCTGCACGGAGTCGGCAAAGCCACTCAGCGAACGCTGGAGAGTTTCGGCATTCGCACGGCGGGGCAGCTGGCCGAATTTCCCGTGGACATTTTAAAGCGGCGGATGGGCAAGTTCGGAGAGGAACTCGTGCGCATCGCGCGCGGCGAGGGCAGCGACAAAGTCCTCGTGCCCGATGAGCAGCCCGAGGAAAAATCCATGGGACACGAGCACACCTTCAGTCAGGATATTTCCGATCCGGTTTTGCTGCTCGGCAGGCTGCACTTGCTTTGCGAAAAGGTCGCCCGCCGTTTGCGTTCCGCGCGTATGGCGGGCTGTACGGTGGCTGTCAGAATCCGTTATCGCGGTTTCGAGACGGTGCTCCACGGCTGCAAGCTCAAACGGTTCGTTCAGCACGAAATGGACATCTATCCCGTTGTCGAAAAGCTGTTTCATGAAAGCTATCGCCGTGGGGAACCTGTCCGTCTCACGGGTGTGCACGTAGCCGAACTGATTTCCGTTTCCGAATTGCGGCAGCAGGAATTGTTCGTGGTTCCCGCCGAGCCGGATGATCTTTCGCAGGCGTGTGATGAAATCCGCGATCTCTATGGTGAGCGGGCCATCGGTTTCGCCAGCGGAGTCTTCTTTTCCGGCGGCCGCCCCATCTCCAACTCCCGCCGCACTCACTTCTACAGCGCTTTCTCGCGTGGCTCGTGGTTGCGATAATTCTTCTCCCTCCGTGCGATCACTATATAAAAAGAAGCCCGGCAATTTCTCGCCGGGCCTCTTCGCCTCTCCGCACGCCATATTTATCGTACTATGCTTTCGCACAACGATCCATGACGGATTTCCATTCCGCTTCGCTGAGTTCCTCGGAATCGTCAATGAGCAGGTCGGGTATGCCGTCCACAATGTGATAACGGCGGCGCGTCTTCGCATCCGTGGATACCAGCGTATCGCCGTCCTGCAACAAAGACGCGCGCGACAGCGGACAAATAAGAATTTTCAGGAATTCGGGGTCAAGACGTGTACTCATTTTATCCTCAAGCGATGGTCACTGTGGAGTCCATGTAGACGTCCTGAATTGCATTCAGCAGCGCGATGCCGTCCTTCATGGGTTTCTGGAATGCCTTGCGGCCGCTGATCAAACCCATGCCGCCCGCGCGCTTGTTAATAACAGCCGTCTTCACAGCGTCGGCCAAATCGTTCTTGCCCGATGCTCCGCCGGAATTGATCAATCCTGCGCGGCCCATGTAGCAGTTCACCATCTGCCAGCGTGTCCACTCGATGGGATGATCCGGCAGCAGCGCTTCCGGCACGGCTTTCTTCACGGCCTTTTCGAAATTCAAAGTCGGGAAACCGCCATTATTCTCGGGAGCTTTCTGCTTGATGATGTCGGCTTCAATCGTCACACCGAGATGATTCGCCTGCCCGCTGAGATCGGCGGATACGTGATAGTCTTTACCTTCGTGTTTGAACGCGTTGTTGCGCAGGTAGCACCATAACACCGTGAACATGCCCAGCGTATGCGCTTCCTCGAACATCACGCGTACTTCCTGAATCTGCCGCGCGCTCTCGTCCGATCCGAAGTAGATAGTCGCGCCCACACCAGCCGCTCCCAATTCAAATGCCTGTTGAACCGATCCGAACTCAATCTGATTATACGTATTCGGAAGCGTGAGCAGTTCGTTGTGATTCAGCTTCACAATGAACGGTATGCGATGCGCATATTTGCGCGATACCGAACCCAGCACACCCAGCGTGGACGCCACGGCATTGCAGCCGCCCTCGATGGCCAGCTTGCAGATGTTAGCCGGATCGAAGTAAATCGGATTCGGTGAAAACGACGCCGCGCCCGAGTGCTCGATTCCTTGGTCAATCGGCAGGATAGACAAATAGCCGTTGCCGTTCGCCCGCCCGTGATCAAACATTCGCTGTAAACTAACCAAAACTCCGGCGGGACGATCCGTCAGCGAAACTACTCGCTCGATAAAATCCGGACCGGGTAAGTGCAATAAATCCTTAGATATACCCTTGCATTGGTATCTGAGCAAGGATTCCGCGTCGGCACCCAGCAACTCCAGCACTTTAGACGGCATAGCTCCTCCACATAACTTTGTTATCGAAAGCGCAAATTCTTTAGAAAGTAATATACAATTTCACTTTCGCTAATGCAAGGCTTGTCCCATGCGCCCAAAAGGATCGGCGGCCGGGTTTCCCCGGCCGCCGATTTGTGCGATGTCTCGATAGCCGCGTTAACAAGTAACCCGGCTACTCTCTGTTATTGACAAACATGCTTAACGAAATAGCGCTTGTAGCCAACGGGAAGTTCAGGATCGGTCCATTCATTGGCTCCGGATGCGCATGTTACCGTTGTCTCCAGATTCCACAAGCCCGGATTGAAATCCGCTGTCTTGTCATAGGTGCTGAAGATGCTGTAGCTGCCTTGTGCCGGCGCAACCCAGCGAACTACCAGATTCGTGCGGGCGGCGTTCAAATAAACCGTCACGTTTTTGGCATTTGCGCAGGGACATCCCAACGTCACACGATATTGGGCCGGATACGGAGCGAAACCGTCATTATTGTAGAACCACTCGTATTGTGGTGCTACGAAGATTGCATAGTCGCCCGCCGCCAATGCACCGTTCGAAATCAATGTGATCGGTGTACACGGAATGGCTGCTTCGCCCGAAGCCAGTACCTGAATATTGTCGCAGTCGTAGTTGAGAAGGAATACGTCAACCGGGTACTCCGCTTCAACGTGCACCGCAATCGTTTCCGCTGCCGCCAGCGAGAAATGATACCAATCCGTGTCGCGGGACCGGTGCACGGACGTGTCCACATACTCATAGCAGTAGCCGATGCCGCAGATCGTCTGACCGCACAGGATTTGCTGATACATCACCGTGTCCGGACGGTTGTTGCATCCGCCGTTGCAGTCAATATAGGATTCGCCCGGATACTCCGGCTCCGTGCATTCCGAGATGTCGGTTGTCAGACAGCTTACGACGCACGGCGTGCAGGTGGCCCACGCTATGTAATCGGCGCCGCAGTCTACGTAGTCGAATTCGCTCGGCGAAATATACAGCCAGTATTCGCCGGGATTCAGCACGGACGTGACCGCTGTTACCGTGTCGCAGGCATAACCTGTCACCGAAACCAGCGGCAGCAGACTGTCGCAATGCGTGGAATCCAGCACCATCAACAGCGCCGGAAATTCCGTATAAGCTTGCCAAGTGATGTAGCTGCGCTGTGTCAGTGTTAGACGGAACCAGTCGGTGTCGCGCCTGCGCAGAGTATCCTGCCATGTGTACGTTCCGGATTTGCCGCAAATAACTTGTCCGCATGTGGCCGTACCAAATACCGGCGGTTCGGAGTTGCAGCCGCCGTTGACGGCGTCAACGTAATCCGCGGCGCACGTCGGTTCGTTCTCATACACGCCGCCGGTCGGACATGTGATATCGCATGTCGGAGCGCAGCGCGCATGAACGGTGTACGGACCGCCCGTATCGGTGCTGTCGTCGCGCACGACCGGAATCCAATATGTTCCCGGAGGCAGACGGTCGAAACGGAACGTGAGATTGCCGTCGCTGCATGACGTGTAGTCATAGGAATCACGGTATATAATGTCGCTGCACGGACATCCCGTAAGCAGAACCCAATATACCACGCCGAAGCCTTCCGTTCCGCAGTAGTCAATAATCACGTCGCACGTTTCCGCGATCATGAAGGCGTGCCATACTTCTCCGTTGGCGTCGCCGGCGATAATCGGACAATCTTCCGTCGCGCACGTGTTATCGCCCGTGAAAGTCGCGGGCAGTGTAACCGGCGTGACGTTATAGCATGAATCATTCGGCGCGGCCGGCGAGCATGGTGTACAGACATCTACAACCAATGTAAACGCTCCGCAGCTGTCGCGGTAGTACGGTTCGATGTCGAGATAATACGTTCCGGCCTGCAAATTCCGGCACGTGATCTCCGATAAACCGGCCGAGTCGCAATCATCGTCACTGGAGACGAACATCGTGCCGCCGCAGCACTCGGTGGAAAGATACAGGTAAGTATCCCAGATCGGCACCGTGCCGCATAGGGAGAATGCATAGTATCCGGTGGTCGGAATGTTTATCTGCACGAGGTAATCTTGTCCGACGCGCCAATAGCAATCGTCAACCGCACCGCATGTCGTTCCGTTCACGGTTTGCGGAATCGTGTTCACAATCGCGTCCGGTGTGCAGGCTCGGCAGTAGACGTGGATCGTATACGGCCCTACGGCGCCCGCGCCTTCATCGCGCATCACCGGGATGTAGTACGTTCCTGCCGGCAGATTGTCAAAGAAGATCTGAATGTTTTCGTCGGCGCAACCAAAATTGTACCGATTGGGGTACATCATGTCGTTTCCTTCACATGGACACCCGGTAGCCAGAGCAACGTAATAGTTACCCCAATCTCCCGCTGTCCCGCAGTAATCCACAACCACGTTGCAGGCCGATGTGATCGTGAACGCATGCCAGGTTTCGCCTTCTCCACTCTCCAGCGAGTCGCAGTCGTGCGTTGCGCAGTTATTGTCGCCGGTAAATGTTGCCGGCAGCGTGGCCGGAGTGCCTGCGTTTGCACAATCATCATTCGCCGGCGGCGGACATGCGGCGCACTCAAAACATTCCAACGTCCCGCGATAAGCCGCTCCGGGGAATGTCGGACAATAGAAGCTGGTCAGTGATACGACCGCGGCATATGAGCCCGGATCGAGACACCAGGTCACGATGCTCGTGGTGCATCCGGCAACAGTTTCGGTGCTGATCAATATGCTCAGATCCGAACAGCTATTGGTGTCGATAATGGCAATCCAAACCGGATCCTCGGATACCACCGTCCATCGTACGCTGTCGCGTTCTGTGAGTGTAAACGCATACCAATCCAAGTCTCTATACGCACTGCCGCTCGGAGTTGCGTAGGTGAAAACATGTCCGAATGCCGTTTGACCGCACGCCAGAGAACCGAACGCCGGCACATCGTTGTTGCAGCCGCCGTTCGGATCGGTTTGCATCCAGGCCGAATCCGCGGTTTCCGTTGTTTCAATAATATCTCCGGCCTGCGAGGTAACGACGCAAGGCGGAACCGTAGTACAAGCTACAGGTGTGCAGGCGTCCAGCGTGTTGCCGTAAACCCAAGATGCGATTCTTCCGCCGCCCACGGTCCGCCAATCACAACAGCCGGGTGTGCAGTACCAGTGCCGACCGACTGCCGGTAGCGTACCGTCAAAAACAATCGTCGGGCCGTTGGCGGCAGAACCGGACCAATATAGAATTCTCAGACCTACGAAAAATCCGTGATTCACGCATACATCCGGACTGACATTCACTTTCAAACGTGTCGCGGTCCCGGATGAGAACGTATACGAATAAATATTCGAATCCGGATGGGATAACTGGTACCCCGGACCGGATGTGGAATCATACGGAGTCATCGGACATTCAATGTCCACTTGGAAAATCACCGTGCCGGCTTCACCCGCACCGAGATAAAACTCGACACTGTCAATTCTGTAGACATTGTAACTCGGGCTGCAGACACGCGGCTGGAACCAGACTTTTACGAAGTCACCGGGATCGAACATCCCCGGCCACCAATAGGTGTAACTGCTGGTTGTGGATAATACGCAGCGAGCGTCCAGCGTATTATGACCCCGATCCTTGTCTTCATTTCCCAACTCAACCGTCCGCTCTTCGATATCGGCCGGGAATGGAACCGGTTCAAGCGTCTTGGCTCGCGCAGTCAATTCGTCCAAATCCAAGTTGGAA
>Ga0105104_10000660_pt1 | contig 26600 bp, 19 predicted proteins | sample PPLLaktember2015_3_FD_87034 | JGI IMG/M metagenome (GOLD analysis project Ga0105104, IMG submission 87034) | Freshwater sediment microbial communities from Prairie Pothole Lake near Jamestown, North Dakota, USA - PPLs Lake P7 Core (6) Depth... | ecosystem: Environmental > Aquatic > Freshwater >...
AGCCGGAGGCGAGAAGTCGACCTCTTGCCAGCCGGAGGCCGTTTCCGCCGTGAACGTCGCCGTCGCGAGCAACTCTCCATTGTTGCTCCAGAGGTGTGCGACGTGCGTGCCGGTGTTGGCCAGACTCTTGTAGAAACGAATGCCGGTGACGACGCCGCCGACATCCGAGCGGAATCGCACGCCGAGTTCGACGGCGTTGTTGTCGGTGACGTCCACGGTCGCCGGCAACGCCTCGCCCCAGACGTCGCAGGGACACGTGCGCGGTGCGACCGATACCGGGAGCATCACACCTGGAGATTCGATGTTGCCGCTGTCATCCACGGCGCGAACGGCGATGGTGGCCGGACCCGGTGCCCCCGGCGTGGTCCAGTTGTAGGTCCATGTTTCCCGCCCGCTGGCTGGATGCCATGTGACGCCGCCGTCGACCGACACCTCGACCGCGCCGACCACACCCCCGGGGTCCGTCGCCGTGCCGGTCACGACGACGGGTGTCAGCGCCGGAAGGGTGCTTCCCGCGATCGGGGTCGTGATCGTGGACGAGGGCGGCAGCGCATCGGTCGAGGCAGCGGTTTGCGTCAGGCCGGACTCCAGCGTCCCCGCTTGCACGCCCATGTCGGCCAGCAGATTGACTGTGGCCTGCTGCATGCGGAGGTCGGCGGGGGCGCCGTAGTAGAACGGCGAGTCGTGATGCTCGTCGAGTCCCCACGCCCATTGAATGGTGCCGGCACCGAAGACCAGCGCGCCACTCGGGTGGCGATAGAGCGTCAAATGGTGGGTGGCGACGCCGTTTCCGTAGGTGGACCCGTAATCCAGCAGGTAACGCCCGACTTCGTTGAGAGTCGTGGTCGAGAGCCGCACGAGGCCGGCGGGTCGAGACCCGTTGTCCAGATCTGCGTCCCACTCGTAGCCGAGCGTGCCGAGGGGCAGCGTCTCGACCTCCCCCGGTGCGAGGGTCGCGACGCTCGTGGCGCGCCAGAACCTCATCTTGCCGTCCGCGGCCGGTACCTGGATGGCCTCCGGCCGTCCACCGCCGTTGACCATGAAGATCGTTCCACTCAGCGCATTCTCGGGACGGCCGCCATCGGCGGGCGGGCTGAAGCGCGGATCGCGCCACGTCCCGGTCCAAATCGGTGGGTCCGCCGGGTCGATCGGCTGATTGGCGTCGGTTTCCTTGTAGCAGACCAGCGTCCGGTACGGGGTGGCGGTCCCGTCAATCGAGGCCTCCCAGCGCGTCTTGCGGAAGATCTCGTTGCCGCTGAAGAAACCCAGGTGCACACCCGCCGAGCGGGCAAGCTCGACGTTCGCGCGCTGCTCGGCCGACCAGTACTCGTCGTGACCAACGGAGAGAAACACCTGATGGTTGCGGAGCAGATTGCCCCGACGTGCGGTATCGACGCCGGTCGAGTAGGCGACGTCGTACCCGTTGGCTTCGAGCCAGCGCACCATCGGGTACTCGGCGTTGAACACCCAGTTGGCGCCGTTGTCCAGGTCTGCGCGTGTGTGGAACGGCCGATTGTAGCTCACCTTCGTCGCGCGATTGGGAGGGTCGTACGTCCCCTTGCCGTTTCCATCGACCATCCCGTAGAGGCTGTAGCCGCCGTAGTGGTTGTAGGCCTGCCAGGTCGTATCCGACGTCTGGAAGAGGATCGCCGACTGACTGGCGTCATCCCGGACGATGAAGAACATGTGGCTCGCGCCGCCGGTATCGGGGCGTGTGATCTTTGCAAAGTAGATTCCGGACGTGGCATCGCCCGGCACCGCCCACGACGCGGACACGGACCAATTGCCGCAGTCGATCAGCCTGGTGGCGGCCTCCGTGGAACAGGGAGGCTGGGCCTGGGGCAACGACACGGAGGGAGTGATGGTGGTCACCAGTCGGGCACCCATGCCTCCGTAATACCCCAATCGGTAGATGTCGAGGCGGTACGCACGTGCGGCCGTGGCTATCTTGAAGAAGACCGTGGAGCCCCTATTGATGCTGATGTCCGTGGCGAAACCCTGGATGGTGGGGTCGCCGATTCCCGTCACGTCCCACTCGGCCGGCGGCCGGCCCGCCTTCGCGTTTTCCGACACGATCGGATTCAGCAAGTTCTGCGCAAACCCCGCCGTCGGCAGCAACGGCACCACGCAGCACAGGGTGAGGATCGAGAGATCGCGAGTGCAGCGCCATCGGGCGAACGGGCGGCTCATCAGACACCTCGTTTCAAGGGCTGTCAGCTCGAATGAAAGGGCCACGCCCGGCGATGAAGGGTGATTACCGCGATCGACCGGCCGGGAGACTCGGTCGAAGCAGCCACGACCGAAGCCGTCGGAGTGTTGACCCGTCCGGCAGAAGCGCGAGGAGGATGTGCGCCGAGTGGATTCCGCAGAGTGCCGAAAGCGTCAGGCCGACGGCAACGGCCATCCAGGATGGCAGCAGGTAGAAGAGGGAGAAGGTCAGGGCCGTCACGGGGAGAAGGAGCGTGGCGAGCCTCAGGTTCTCCGGCGACCAGCGGAACCCGGTTCGACGGTGCACGATCGCGTAGATGAGCACGCCGTGCCACACGTACAACCCGAAGAACGCGATTCCGGCGCCGTCCAGGCCGATGACCGGCAGGAGGATCCAGGCCAGCCCGACATGGACGACGGCCGCGGCCACCTCAGTCACGATCATGATCGCCTTCGCGCCCTGCGCGACCACGATGTAGCCCATCGGCCAGGCGATGACGCGCAGGGTCATACCCAGACAGACCCAGCGGAGAATCGTGACGGCCGGATAGAACTGCGGCGAGTAGAAGAGTGCGATGACGAATGGGGCGAGGGTCAGCGTGGCAAGGACGCCAGGCCCGGCCAGCAAGAGGCTGATGTGGGCCTGCTCGTTGACCAGGTTGTTGCAGGCAGCGTGGTCGTTCGCAATCCCCGTGAGCCGCGGGTAGAAGTCCGCACCCATTGCCTGCAGGATGAACGTGACGTACAGCCCACCGAGCGCCCAGGCCGCCTGGTACAGACCCGCCGCTTCGAACCCGACCCTGCGGAGCACGACGACGCGGATCACGTAGGCCGCGCCCACGGTGAGGAAGGCTGTCACCATGAAAGCCGACCCCAAGCCGAGCAGCGCCCGTGTTTCCCGTCCCATCTGCGGAATGGTGACCGTCACGTCCCGGAGCCGTATCTTTCGGCTGTACCAGGACGACGTGAGTATCGAAACGGCCGCGACGGCGACCAGCGAGGGGACCACCCCCGCCGTACCCCACACGTAGAGGATCGGGATCGTGAGGACGGTTCCGAACAGCGCGGAGAGCACGGTGAGACGCGCCAGATCGGGGATGCGCCTCGTCCCCTGGATCAGCGCACCCTGGCCTGCCGCAATCTCACGGAAGAGCACGGCCAGCGAGAGCAGGGCCACACCCGCCGTTCCCTGGCGATTGCCGAAGGTGACTTCAGAGATGGGGCCGGCGAGCAGCGCGAGTGTCACGGCGCCGCCAGTGCCGAGAGCGACGGCGACGCGCCTGAGAACGACGGCCGTGCGAGCGACGCGCTCCTCGTCCTCCGACCCGACCGCGTCGGCGATCTGCCGCACCCCGCTGCTCTGAATGCCCATGCCGGCGAGGCTCTGGGCAACATCGGCGATCGAACTGTAGACGCCCATCAAGCCGACGCCGGCGGGACCCAGGAGGAGCGCCATCGCCTTGGTGCGTATGACGCCGAAGAAGACGCTGGCGACCGATGACCCGCCGATGAGGGCGGTCGACGAGAGAATCTGCGAATAGCTGTCCCTTCGACCGTGAGCAGCAAGCTCCAGTCGCCGGTTCGCCGGCGGCGAAGCGGTCGGGCATTGGAGAGTCGACGGCATGTCAGGACCGGCAAGCCCCCGCTGTGAGGGCGTTGAAATGCTCGGTTCGCGAGTTCAGTGGCCATCGCCGCGCGCACTGGCCGATGACACGCGCAGGACGACCCAACCTGCGGTTCAGGACCGACCGACGCAGCGCGAGACCGCCTGGACGACGGTGTCCTGTTGGTCGAAGGTCATGGCCGGAAAGAGGGGCAGCAGGATGATCTCGTCCTCTGCAAGTTCGCTCTCCCGGAGCCGTTTGCACCGGCCGTGCGGGCAGCCGCACGGCCCGGGGCCTTCGCCACACGACCACGCCTCTCCGTCCGAGTACGCGGGTTCTCTGTGCGCACACATCACGCCGCGCCGGCTGGCGATGCCCTCGTCCAGCAGCGACTGCATGACCTGGCGCTGGCCGCAATCCCGCGGGAGACGTACGGCGTAGCTCTGCCAGTTGCTCCTGGCCCAGTCCGGTTCGCGCACCGGCCGGATGCCAGGAACGGCCGAGAGCAGGTCGGCGTACCGGCACGCGAGTTCGCGTCGTCGCTCCAGGATGTGAGGCAGTCTCTTGAGTTGCTCGCGGCCGATGGCGGCCTGAACGTCGGTCATCCGGTAATTGAAGCCGCGTGTCGGGTACGATTCGAAGATGACCTGCGGCGAGCCGTGGCGGACGGTGTCGGCGACGTCCATGGCGTGTTGCCGCCACGACCGGCATTGACGGTCCCATCCGGCGTTCGCCGTCGTGATCATGCCGCCGTCACCCGTCGTAATCAGTTTTCGCGGGTGAAACGAGAAACAGGCAATGTCGCCGTGCGGGCGCCCGACCCGTTGCCACTCCCCCGTCACGCGGATCTCGCTGCCAATCGCGCAGGCGGCATCCTCGATCACGGCCAGGCCGTGCTTCCGCGCAACGTTCGCAATCGTCCGGACGTCGCATGGCAATCCGAGCTGGTGCACGCATAGAACGGCGCGGGTCTTCGCGGTGATCACCCGTTCGATCAGGTTCGCGTCGATGTTCAGTGTGTCGGGCTCGACGTCGACGAACACGGGAACTGCGCCGCAGTACCCGATGGCATTGGCCGTCGCGATGAACGAATGGCTGGCAGTGATCACTTCGTCGCCCGGCCGCGTGCCGACGGCCAGCAGCGCGAGGTGGAGGGCGCTCGTGCAGTTCGACACGGCGCAGGCATGGGACGCGCCGACGTAAGCGGCGAACTCCGCCTCGAACGCGGCCACTTCGGGCCCCTGGGTCAGCCAGCCGCTCAGGATCGGGCGCCGAGCCGCTTCGGCTTCGGCGTCGCCGACCAGCGGTCTTGTGATTGGAATCATGTGTCCCTCCGACTGTCGGGGCCTTGGCCGGGTCCGCCGTTCTCGTGGCCGGGACGCCACCGCAGGAACCGCGCCGGCACGCCGGCCACGATCGAAAATGGCGCGACGTCCCTGTTCACGACCGCCCCGGCGCCGACGATGCAGCCGCGTCCAATGGTCACTCCGGGGAGCAGAACCGCCCCGGTGCCCACGTCTGCCCAGGCCTCGACGCGCACCGGCTTGATCTCCAGATCGGTCTGCACGATCGGCACCCCGACGGGAAGGCCGGTGTGGCTCGAACCAAGCACCTTCGCGCCCGGTCCCCAGCCGACGTATTCCTCGATGATCAGGCAGCGTGCGTCGAAGTAGCTTTGCGGGCCGATCCACACGTGGTCGCCGATGACGCACGTGCCGTCATGGCGCCCCTGGAGGTACGATTGGGCGCCGATGAACACGTCTCGACCGATGTCGAACGTCTCGAGGTGCTTGAAACCAACGCCTGCCTCGACGCGAAGGTTGGCGGCCACGCGGCGCGCGACGGCGCGCCAGATGGCACGCCGCATCAGCAGATCCAACCGGCCGTCGCCGGCGGCGAAACGGGAATACAGATCGACGAGACCGTCGCGGCTGTATTGGCCACGCAGGTACTCGCTCAGGCCGACCTCGAAGGCCGGATCGTCTCCGGCCGCCTCGACGCCGTGCACTGCCCTTACGAGGCGCTGACTGAATCGTGGGTCGGACGTCATGGATCGTGTCGGCCTCCCTCCGCCTGGGACACTCACGCCGCCCGTCCTGTCTCGCAGCCGTTTACGGGCGTGTTGGTTTCGCGCGACCACCATTCCACGAGCCGCCGAAGGCCCTCTTCGAGAGAGACGCGGGCTTTGAAGCCGATCTTCCCCTCTGCCTTCGTCACGTCGGCCAAACGCCGCCAGACCGGCACCGCCTTCCTTTCAGGACCGTATTGCGGCGGGATGTTGACGCCCATGACGCGGCCCAACACCTCGGCCAGTTCGGCGAGGCTCGTTTCCGTTCCGCTGGCGATGTTCAGCACCTCGTCGGTGATGGTCGAATAGGCCGCCCGCAGGTTCGCGTCGGCGACGTCCGTGACGAAGACCAGGTCCATTGTCTGGGCGCCGTCGCCGAAGATCAGGCAGGGCTGCCCCTTGGCCAACCGTTCCATCCAGCGGATCATCACCTCGGTGTAGACGCCGAACGCATCCATCCGTGGGCCGTAGACGTTGAAGTAGCGCAGCGCCACGTAGTTGAGGCCGTACATCTCGTTGAAGCTGCGCAGCATGCCCTCGAGGTAGTTCTTCGTCGCCCCGTAGATCGTTCGGTTCCCGTACCCGTGATGGCGCTCGGTGGTTGGGAACTCCTCGGCCTGGCCGTAGAGGGAAGCGGAGGAGGCGGCCACCACGCGCTTCACGCCTGCAGCCACCGCGGCTTCCACCACGTTGAAGCTGCCCGTGGCCAGGACGTCGTGGGCGAGCCGGGGGTTTTGTGCGCACTCGGTGATGCGGATCGCCGCCTCGTGGAAGACGATGTCGATGCCGTCCATGACCCGCCTGACGAGATCGATGTCGCGGATCTCGCCGTCCACGATCGTTACCTTGCCGGACTCAAGCGCAGCCTCCAGGTTCTCTCGCCGGCCTCTGGTGAAGTTGTCCAGGATCACCACCTCGTCGATGTCCCGCGCCACCAGCCGATCGGCAATATGTGACCCGATCAAACCCGCCCCTCCAGTAATCAGTGCTCGTTCGTAGTTCATTGGTGGCCCTCTTCGTGTCTGCCGTCGTTCGGGTGGCGTGCGAGGTTTGGGGGAGGCACGTCGAGGCGGCCACCGCTGCGGCTCAGTGGCTGAAGACGCGCCGGACCAGCGGTCTGACCCGTTGGCGCAGGCGCCCAGGCAGCGCCTCAGCAACGAACTTGCGCGCCCCGCTACCGGCCGCGGCGCGGAGGACGGTCCAGTGGGGTACGACGGCGGCCGTCCGATAGACCCGTTCGAGCACGTCGGCGGCGGCGTGCAGGCTGTAGCGCTCGACGATCGTCTTCCGGCCCCACCTGCCCAGTTCCTCTCGACGTGCCAGAACGCGCCGAACCTGGTCGACCAGGGGCGCGCACCGGCCGTCCCCGACGCCGTAGAAGCCTTCGCTGAAGAAACGGGACGCGGTCTCCGGTGTGCATTCCAGTGAGAACCCGCCAATGCCGAGCACCACCAGGGGTTTCGCAAACGCCATGCCCCGGAGGGCAGACGCGCCCATGCCGAGCACGACGTCGGCGGCTGCGTAGGCTGGCCGTGGATCCGCCAGCGGACCGAGCATCTCGACTGCCTGCCTTCCCACATCGGCGTTGACACGCTCGGCACGGGCGGTGAGCACCGCCCGGGACGGGCCGTCGCCCACGACCAGGAGCCGGCCGGGCAGTGCCCTCATGGCGTCGATTGCGCGCTCGATCCCCTCTTGCTTCATTTCCGGGTGCAGGCGGGAGACGATTACATGGAGAGTGTCGAATCGATTCGGCCGGCGGAACTGGGACCCGTCAACGGCACCCGGGTCGTCGGTGTCGGTGTTGACCGGAGGCTCGATCAGTACGCACGGCCGCCCGTCGGCTTTGGCCTCGTCAGCGACCTCTTTCGTGCCGGCAATGAGAGGGGTGTGCTTCGGGAGCCACGTCGAGATGCTGCCCATGGTGTACCAGGTACCCAGCACGGGCGTCCGGAGAAGCAGGTGAGGGCCGTAGAAGGCGTCCAGGATCAGATGTGGCTCGTACGCGTGTACCAGGTCGATTCGCTGTGATCGGACGACCGAGACGAGCGCGTGGGCGACACGCGGTCGAAAGAGGGCGCACCGGCGCGGGCCCGGCGACCGGGTGTGGACGAGCGTCAGCTGCAGGTCGCGATCCCGGACCATCTCGGCAACCGGTCCTGGCTCTCGCTCATGATAGGTGGCGAACACGTGCACGTCGTATCCGCGGTCGCGAATCGCCGTCGCCAGGTCCACGCCATTCAGCGGGCTTCCGCCCAACTCCGTCTGCTGGAGCCCGACAAGGATCCGCTTCACCGTGTTCGCCAATTCGTGCCTCTCGCCGCCCTCAGGCGAATGGTCGATTCCCGCGACCAGTCATTGTCTGCTCGAGCTCGTGCATGGCCTTGTCCCAGCTTGCAGAGAGCGACGAACGAACGCTCCGCAGGATGACCTGGCTGCGTTTCGCGGCGCGCGGCCCACACGTTGCCGCCAGCCAACCGTACTTCCAGGAGAACCGTGGATGGCACAGCTCGCCGCCGAGTTCACGGGCGAGCCCTGCAGCCGCCGACACCAGGTCCGGTCTCTCTGGGTAGAAAGTGATGAGCCAGTTCTGAAGGCAATAGAGACAGGCGCGCCGCACACGCACGCTGTCCTGTACGGACCGGAGATAGTCGATGTGCAGCCGTATCGAGCGGAACTGCGATTCCATCTTCGCGGCAGAATCGCCGATGCGGCTGAGGCTGCTGCTTCCCGACATCCGGTAGAGAACTCTCGCCGTCGGCACGAAGCATGCGCGGTCGCTCGCGAGAAGGACCCTGCTGAAATACTCGCCGTCATCGTCCGCCGACAGCCGTGTGTCCCAGGGACCCGCCGCTTCGATGAGCGGGCGCGACACGAGCCATGCCGCGTTGGGCATGAAGGCGTTCTCTTCGAGTTTCCGGAGGAGCCACTCGAGGGGCGCAAGATCGCACCAGAGCCCCGTGGGAGTGAACTGGGCGCGTGAAGGGCGGTGCCAGAAGCGCCCCCACGAGCACGAGAGAACGGCGCGATCCGAACAACGATCCAGCGCGAGCATCTGCTGCTCGATCTTGTCCGGCGCGAGCAGGTCGTCGGCGTCGAGCCACTGGATGTAGTCGCCGCTGCTGAGCGAGAACGCCGCGTTCCGTGCGGCCGCCGCCCCTCGATTGGGTTGCGTCACCACCCTGACGCCTTCTGGCGCGAACTCCTCGGCAGTGGCGCCCGTGTCATCGTGGGAGCCGTCGTTGACCACGATGATCTCCTTGCGACGCCACGTCTGACCGATCGCGGACCGCAGGCTGTCGCGGACCGTCGATCCGGCGTTGAACGCCGGAATCAGAATCGACACCAGGGGCGTCATGGGATTGTGGAGTCCGGGGCAGCCTTGCGCCCGCCTGCCGTACGTCCGGTTCTTGGTGCGCCGGGGGTGATGACCCGGCCGGCAGCCCCGCGGGGGGACAGAACGACGGGAAAACGCCCGCGCGCAAGGGGCTTTCCGCCCGCCTTCGCGAGCGCGGGGGCCGTTCGGGACACCGCGACAGCGGGTGCGGCCATCGTCCCCGCGAGGAAGAGCACCCATACCGGCGACATCGCCTTGAAGTGCGCCTCCGTGAAGTTGACGACCACGACTACGAAGAAGTAGGCGTACCAAAACCCGCCGGCGCCGACGTCATCACGCAGTCTCGCGTAGGCATTCCGATAGCTGCTGAGAAGGAGTGCGGCAAGCAAGCCCACCCCGGCCCACCCGAGATTCAGATAGACCTCGATGTAACCGTTGTGAGCCTGGTTGATGCCGCGGTAGACCGCGTGCATGGCGTCGAGTCGCGTCCCTAGCCAGAACGCCTCGAATCCAGTGCCCAAGGCCGGGTCTTGGACCATGCGGAGCGCGCGTTCCCAGATCGCGGTCCGCCCCGTGAGGGACGCGTCTCGACCGATCGCGCTCAGCATTCCCCCGTCCACACCAAGGAACAGCGCGCTGAACGCACCGAAGACGACCGCCGCGGTCAGCGCGTGCATCCTCCAGGGTCGCTGCCACGTCCGCGACCGGCCGGCGGCGGCCATCAACACGACGGCGAGGACGAAGCACATCATCGACGTCATGGAGTGTGCCCAGAAGAACAGCCAAACGGCCATCGCCACAACAAGGCCGTGGGCGAAGAGGGTGCCCACGCGCCCGTCTCCCTCGGGCTCTCGCCACGTCTGGCCGAACCTGCCCGCGGAGGCGAAGCCGAAGAGCATGCAAACCATGCCCAAGCCGTTCTTGGAGGTTGCGACGCCGGTGAACTCGGGTTCTCCGGTGATCGCGTCGAACGAACGCGCCAGGTCGGGGAAGTACTTGATGAGGAGGATGGACGCGGGAACAAGGACGAAGCCCACCCGGGCGGGGAGTCCAAGCGCCGCGGACCGATCGTCGTCGGACACCAGGATTAGGACCATCACGAGGTCGCCAACCGCCTTGACCCAGCGCCGCATCGAAACGGCTGGAAAGTCCGACCAGACGACGCTGGCGAGGCAGTACAGGAAGAACAGGACGAGAGCGGGGTTCGCCCGGAGCCGTTTCGCCACGGCCGCCCGCCGCCGGCTGAGAACCACGATGCCGAGCCCCATGAGAATCGATTGGATGTTCCGGTCGAGCGGATTCCCTTCCATGTAGGCGACCGCTAGATCCACCTGCCCGGCCGGATTCACCCATGACGACACGACGCGGGAGGCGCCGATACACAGCCAGAGGTACGGCAGCAGAACCCATGGGGACATCCGGCGTTTCGCGCCCCGGTCGAGGACGAAGAGCGAAGCGATTCCGAGTGTGAAGAGCGCTGCGGCGGTGAGCGGGTTCATTGCGCCACTCGCTCGATCGACATGGAGAAAGAAACGCGACGCGGGTGGGACGACGGCGGGCAGGGGCACACGGCCGGACGCGCGACCCCCTTCTGCCCGAGGGGCGGGCGCGGGACGCTCGTGTAGGGGGTAAGAACTACACTACAAAGGCGCGCGGTGCGTTGGGCCCGCCGCGGGATACCCCCAGCATTGGTGCGGCAGATCTGGTGGCATGAGTCTAGCAGGGCAGCGCCCACAGTCGCCCCCGGGCCACCCGCACGAGATCCCCAACAGCTACCGGCAAGGATGGCGTCCGCGCGCTGCGGATCATGTTGAGATCACGAGGCGACAGATCTGTAAGCCCGAGGATCGGAATGAAATGCGGCGCCGCCACGCTTCGATCGCACCAGTTGCGGCACCGGCTGTAAAGATCTCATTGAGAGCACGTTACAGGTTGGTGTCCCCAGGGCGCGAACTATGCACTTTCGGTGCTACCACATCGGCGCGGGCGCAGCTGCTTTAATCTTTCAACTTGCGCGAAACGAGCCCGGAGGCCGAGATGAGACGCAGCAGTAATCTGAACCTACTTTCTATTCTCGCCGCTCTTGCGGTTGCAGGGGTGCCGACGCCAGACGCCTCGGCGCAAACGGTGATCGCGGCCCAACGGACCATTGACTGGAGTCAGGCTGGCGTCGCGAATGGCATCCCGAACCGCACCACGGTGTGTCAGACGCTGAACCCGGGCGCGACCGCCGCGCAGATCAATTCCGCCATCTCGAACTGTCCGGCTGGACAGGTCGTCAAGCTGAATGCCGGAACGTACACGCTGTCGAGCAGCCTCTTGATCAGGAACAAGAGCAACGTCACGCTCAGGGGTGCGGGACCGGACGCGACCTTCCTGGTGTTCACAGGCAGCGTGGGGTGCATGCTCGGGTCGTCTGATGTCTGCGTGTACGTGGACACGCTCAACCCGGACAATCCACAGTACACGGCGAATTGGACCGCCGGATACGCCAAGGGCACGTCATCCATCACGCTCAGCAACACGACGGGCCTCTCGGTCGGCAGCCTGCTGACCGTTGATCAGCTCAAGGACCCGCTCACGGACAACGGCGGAATCTGGCAGTGCCAGGATTACCCCGCTTGCGCGACAGAGGGCGGGAGTGGTCTCAGCCGGGCCAATCGTCCTCAGGGCCAGCAGGTCGTGGTGACCTCGATCAACGGTTCGACCGTCGGAATCAGTCCGGCCCTCTACATGCCGAACTGGCGCAGCGGGCAATCGCCAGGTGCCTGGTGGGTCAGCACGACCATCGCGGGCGTGGGCATCGAGGACCTTTCCATCGACAACGCGAACACCCCCCCGATGTTCAACATCAGTTTCTACGGGGTTCGCGATTCCTGGTTGCGGAACGTCCGAAGCCTGCATTCCGATCGCGCTCATGTCCTCGGCTATGTCAGTGCCCGGATCACGGTGCGCGACAGTTACTTCTACGGAACCCAGAACGCCCAGAGCCAGAGCTACGGCAGCGAGACCGACATGTCGTCGGCCTGGCTCTTCGAGAACAACATCTTCGAGCACATCACCGGGCCGATGCCGGTCGGGAAGCAGGCATCGGGAAGCGTCTACGCGCACAACTACGCTATCGACGACTACTACACCAACCAGTCCTGGATGCAGGCGAGTGCCTATCACCACGCCGCCGGCATCAACTACATCCTGTTCGAAGGCAACGACGGCATCGGGTTCACTGCGGACGCGATACACGGCACGTCGCACTTCATGACAGCCTTCCGGAACTACTGGACCGGCTGGGAAACCGGCAAGACCGCGCAGACCAACGCTGCGAACGTGTACGCGTTCAACCGGTACTTCAACTTCGTGGGCAACGTCCTCGGACAACCTGGCTACCATACAACGTACGAGTGCTACGCCTCGTCAACGTCCGCGTCCAGCTGCACGACCGGCGTCAACAAGTCGATCTTCATGCTGAACTGGTCGGGCAACCAGGCGCGCGATGCGAGCGTCCCGAACGACCCGCTCGTCAGAACGACGATGATGCGCTGGGGCAACTACGACGTGGTGAGCGGGGTCCGCTTCAACAGCAGCGAGGTGCCCTCCGGGCTGGGCGCGTATGCCAACCCGGTGCCCGCCGGCAACGAGTTGCCGGACTCTCTGTACCTCGCCGCTCGTCCCGCCGGGTGGGGAAGCGTGCCGTTTCCGGCGATTGGGCCGGACGTCACGGGCGGTCCGTTGATGGCGGGTCACGTCCACAAGATACCGGCCCGCGTCTGCTACGAGAACACCGCGAAGAGCGGCGGCATTCTGAACTTCAATGCCCGCAATTGCTACGCGTCGACCTTGCCGCCACCAGCCGCCCCGACAGGGGTCACCGTTCGCTGAGCCTTGTTCCCCTCCACGGCCAGTACCTCGCGATCTCAGGTGCTGGCCGTGCCCCCAACCTTCAGCCCGGCCGCCGTCAACGCTCGGAACGCTCTGACCACCGGCAGAATGCGCGCACCGGCCTCGGCGGAATAGCGGACGATCGCCTCGAAGAACGACGGCGTGCATCCGTACGGCGTCGGCCGCGTGCACACGTCGTGGGTGGCGAAGATCAGCCATCCTCTCCGCTCGACGCTGCGATCGATGACCCGCTTGATCGCGTCCGGCGTCTCGCGGCTCTGCTCGAGGAAGAAGGCGGCGAGGTACGCCCGGTCGGCGGTGCCCACATTGAATGTCTGCCCGCCGCCACGGCAGCATTCGAAGCGTTCCGCCATGGCGCGCTTCGTTCCGGGTCGCGGCGGACTGACCGGGTACGAAAGCGAACGGAACCCGGCCTGACCGACCTGTTCGCGCAGGGCCCCCAAGTTCTGCACGACCGACCGCTCGAACACCGCCGTGCTCGTGCGCCACGCGTCGCAGTGCGCGAAGGTGTGGCATCCCAGCTCGTGGCCTTCGTCGACGAGCGCCGCCACGTCGTCGGCACCGAAGAGCTCGCCTGTCGCCCCGACCGTTCCCATGATCCCAAACGACGCGTAGTACGTCCCCGAGAAGCCGCATCCTCGCAAGATGGCACCGCCGGTATGCAAGGCCGACCGCGGGAAGTCGTCGAAAGTGAACGAAACCAGGCCGTCGGCCAGGTGCATGGGCACGGGCCGCCGATGGAGGCGCGTCGCCGCCGTCCGACGGCACAGCCCGCCAGCCCGCGCCGCGCTGGCTGTGCCGATCACGCCGTGGCCCCTGCGGCCGCCTGGGTGAGGCGTCGTTGTGTGGCCGCCGGGATTCCGACAGCCAACCGCGTCCCCTCGATGGCGTAAATGCGCATCGCAGGCCACTCCCGCGCGAGGTGATCGACCACCATCGACACGTCTGCAATCATCCCGTAGTCGTGCCAAACGATGACGCCGGCGGGGGCGAGGTGCCGCGCGGCGTTGAGGGAGTCGGACCGGACGTACTCCTTGGTGTGGCTGCCGTCGATGAACACGAGATCGAAGGGGCCGCCCAACGTGTTCCAGTCGATCGAACCACTGTCGCCGAACAGCTGCCTGACGTGTCGACCGAGCGGGTGACGCGCGCACTGCCCGCCCAACCGGTCGCGCGGCGTCAGGTTCAGTTCCCCCGTGGGAAAGGCGAGCGAGGTGTGCTGGCCCATGTCGAAGTCAGCGGGCAGATCGAGGGTGACCACCGTCGCACCCGTCTCCATGTTGGCGGCCAGCACCAGCGAACTGTTGCCGTCCGACGTCCCTATCTCGAGCGCCTTCCGGGCCCGGGTCCACCGCGTGATGGCCGCCAGGTGACAAGCCTCGTCCACGCTGATCGACGCCGTCTTGCCGCTGGTGCGATCGAACGCTCGTGGCAAGTGCACGTCGAGGTCCTGCACTCCCGGGCAGGCAGTCTGGAGCGGGACCCGCGGCAATGCCCCGGCGACCCAGTAGCTCTGGCTCACGAACACACTGTCCTTGGCCAGGTGCCCGCGGATCACCCATGAGACGGTCGAGCGCGGCCGCGTGCACGCCTTGCCCACGGCAAAGAGGAACTTCCGAACCAAGGAGGGCCGTGCGGACGGCGCATACGCGTTGTTCATAACGGTCTGGTCCTTGTCTCGAGGGACCTACCTGGCCGCCGCAGAGGCCTCGTCCGCAGCCGCCCGCATCTCGACGTGGAGGATGCCGTCCTCGGGAATTGCCCGCCCTCGCCGGAACACGAGGGACGTCACGCCGTCCGACTCGCCGACCGGCTCGAATCCCACGTCGTCGAAGACGCACGCCGCAGGAGCGTTCTTGGCCGTCTTCCGATAGTTCGCATAGAAATCCCGGTCCGTGTCGGCGAACTCGCGGAGGAGGGCGCCCAGGATCGCGTGCTCCACGCGCTTGCTCTGGACCCGGCAACTGAACATCAGATCAAGCAACCGTGGCACCTCGCGGTCGACGATCGCGAACCCGATGATGCCGTAGTCCCCGAATCGATCGCTGCAGCTGATCACGAACGTCGCGAGCCCCGGGCTGGCCATGATGTCGCCCAGTTGTCCCTCGCTGTAGCGGTTCCCGGAGAAGTTCAGCTGGTTTGTCCGCTGGGCGAGTTCGTAGACCCGCCGCAGATTCCCGTCGCTCAGCGGGACCACCGTCGCTGCCATCCGGCACCCTTTGAGGAACGCGCGATAGTCCCCGCCAGCCGCCTCCAATGCAGCCTGTCGTTGTTCCTGTTCGCCGTACATCGCCCGCCGCTTCCTGCTTTCCTCCGTCACCGGGACGACGCACTCGGGCCGGCACACGAGATCGGTGGCCGCTGCCGCGTCGATCACCTCGACCTGCGGCTGCGCGGCGCGCACCTCCTCGCGCTCGAACACCTGGTCGTCCACGAACGCCATCGAATCGAGACCGATGTTGAGCAGCTTCGCGATTCTGCCGAGGGCGGCGCTCTTCGGTCCCCAGCCGACCTGCGGGTGAAGGAAGTATTGGCCGATGCCGAAGCCCGCCAGCGCCTTCATGACCTCGTCGTGGTCGTTCTTGCTGGCGATCGAGTGCAGAATGCCGCGTTGGTCGAGTTCGCGAATGACCGCGATCACCTCGTCGCGGAGGCGCACGCCGGCCGCCCCACGCTCGACGAGGACGCCGTCCCAGAGCGTATTGTCGAGGTCCCAGACGATGCACTTCCACTTGCCGCCGGGCCGACCGCCGTCCACGGCTCCGGCGACCGGCGCTCGTTCCTGGACGAAATCGATCAAGCCAAAACAGAGAACGGTGTCATCGGCATTGTTGGGCGCGATCTCGACTTCGAAGGGCTCGTTGAGACTTACGACGGACGCGATGTCGGCGATCGGAACACGAACACGCGTGAAACCCGGATCCAGCGGCACGCGCCTCTGAAACTGTCCGCCCCCTGACCGGCGTGCCCTGACGCTGAGCGTCAGCGTGATCGTGCTCGAAGTGGGATTGAAGCACTCCAGCATGAAGCAATCGGGCGTGCGCAACGTCGGCCGAGCCTCCTCGGCCGCGCGACGTCTCAGATACGCGATCTTTCGCAGCACGCGCGCCTTCACCTGTGCGGGCGCCGGCAGGTTGCGGCCGACGGCACCCACGACGATGTTGAAACGCTCCAGCCTTCTCGCCGCCGCGTTCGACCGCAACTCGAGGTTCCCGACGGTCCAGAGCTTGGCCCAGGACTTGAACCGCAGTTTCAGCAGATACGCGCTGACGCCCTCCTGGATGTCCACGCGGACCATCCCGTCGACGAACTGGCGGCAGGCGCCGTCAGCCCGGGGAACATACAGCTCGCATGTCGCGTAGCAGGTGGGCCACACGCACTCGGTGCAATGCTCGCCCCAGGGCAGCGTTGTCCGCGCGACCACCGAGTCGCGAGTCTCAGTGAATCGTCGCAGGACATCGCGGGGAATCGACTGCGGGGGCTCGATCCCACGGTTCACCTCTGCTTCGTACATGGCAGGTCCCTCCAGACTGAGGCCTCCCGCTCACCGGCGAGTCGACGAACACGCGGTGCAGAAGCTCCAGGGTCAGTAATTGGTGGATCGCATCCGTGTGATTGCGCGTGCCCCCGACGTGTTCGCCGACGATGTGTTCGAGCACCCGTCGGTTCAGATACGGCCGCTCCAACGCCCTTCTATCCAGCAGGATCTCCTGGACCACGGCTGCAAGTGGGCCACGGTACCAGAGACGGAAGTGCGCGAACTTGTGGCGTCCGAGGAAGAGCCGCTCGGGCCTCGTGAACCGGATGACGTGGTCGATGGCGGCAAGCCACTGCGGCATGCCGGCGTCGTAGGCGTACTCCGCCTTGACGCTGAATTCACGCAGCCCTCGCATGAGGGCTGCACGGAGCGCCTGACGGCCGGAGCGCAGCCCCCTGTCCGTCGGAATCCGGGCCAGTTGTTCGTCGCCGTCCGCAATCAGCCGCAGGCAGACATCGGTGGTTGCAGACGCCTCCGCTGGCGCGCGGAACATGAGTCGGACCACGTCGTTGTCCAGGAATGGCGATCGCACGCTGAGCTGGGTCTGCTCCAGGGCGAGGATCCCGGAATGATGCCAGGGCACCTGTCGGGAGATTGCGAAGGTAAGCCAATGACAGGCGAGCGCGGCCGCGTAGGTCGCGGCGGCCGTTTCGGTGAGCCGCGTGACGTCGCCCGAAAACAGCCGCCCGCGCGGCGGGACGGGCTTGAACGCGCGGACGCGGCGCAGGATTTCTCCCCCGTAGTTGCCCGTCATCCTGACCGGGGCGATTGCACGAGCCTGCTCGGACACGTACACATCCGGGGCGCGATCGACGCCGACGCCCCCGTCGGACAGGTAAACGGCCCGTGTCGCGTAGCTCGTGAAGTCGGAAAGGAACTCCCGGCCGACCCGGATCACCTGATACGGATGTCCGCGGTGCCGGGCCACCATCCTCGCGGTACGCACGTCGTGGCTGTCGCGCAATTCGCTCCCGAAGGAATAGGCGGGCACGGACCCGGCGGCCGATCGGTCCCACGCCGCTATCATCCGGGTGTCGAGGCCTCCGGTCAGCGACAGGCCCACGTCACCGCCGCTCTCGAAGTGACGCGCCAGGACCTCGGGAAAGACGCCGCGCAGTTCACGGTAGAAACGGGCGGCACCAAGGACCGACTGCCCCTCCCACTCTTCCGGCGTGAAGTATCGACGCTTCGTTTCGGCCTCGGCGTGGCGGAAGAACCAGAGCGACGCCGGCGGGAGGACGTGAATGCCCTCGAACACCGTGCGGTCCTCGAGGACGCATCCGCACGAGATGAGCTCGCCCAGGCCGCGCGCGTCGATGGTGGCACCGGTGCCGGCGACGGCCAGAATCGCCTTCGCCTCGGCCGCGAAGTACGTGACGGCCGGCCGCTCGCGGTAGTACACACGATGCATGCCCCATCGGTCGTTGAACAGCGCGACGCGCTCGCGCGGCCGGTCCACCACCAGCCCCTGGAATCGACCATTCAAGGCTGCCGGAAATGCCCGATCCCGCTCGTACTGACGGATCAGGTACGACAGCGTGTCGAGAGGTCGCAGCCGCTTCGGGTCGCCGCAGGCCCGGTACCCGCGCGGACGCGAATACTCTTCGCCGGCGAAGAGCATCGCCACGTCTCCCCGGTCGTTGCGCAAGGCTTCGACTCCCGCGAAAGAGGGCGCGGGCGCCGCGCAGCCGGCGTAGACGCCCAGACTCTCGTCAATCAAGATGGCGGTGGCGTAGAAGGACCCGTGCACCATCGCGTTGAGCATCAGGCGAAGATCCGCCTCAGCCCGCTCGCGAGGCATCCGCGTCACGAGACCGAAGATTCCCGGCATGCCAGCTCACCGCCCGCCGTCACCAGCCATGTGCGACAACGGTTATCCGCGATGGCGTGCGCTGTATCGGAGGTAAGAGCCCTTCAGCCTTCCGACGGCTTTGGTCAGCCAGGTTGGCACCGCATCGCGGAGGTCCCTGTGCAGGCCCGCTCTCACACAGAGGCTCCCCTTCCATGTGAGCGGGACATAGAACCGTGGCACCAGGAACTCCTCGAATCCGGATCTGTGCTTGAATCTCGTGAGGGAGTTCTCTTCCTTCCCGTAGCGGTACTTGCCGTAGGTCAGGTAGGACATCCCATGTCGACTGCAGTAGTCGACCGCCCCCGCGATCAGCGCATTCGACGCTCTCCTGTCGTGATGGCTGATCTTCGACAGGAACTGCATCATGACCGCAAGACTGCCGACGCGGACGATCTTGAGGAAGCCAATGAGCTCGTCCGCGGCGTATGCGCCGAGAAACACGCTCCTGCGGAGGTATGCCGCGTTCTCTCGCTTCACGGCCTCGAAGGCCTTCCCGTAGTGCCAGAAGTGCCTGTCTTGTCTGACCGGTGACTCGTTGTAGACGGCCACGATGCCGTTCACCAGCTCATCATCGAACGGGGTCTCCCGGACGACCACGCCTCTCTTGTCCGCCTTCCTGACATCGGCCCTCGCATCCCTGGAAAGGCGTCCGAGCCAGCCCTCGTAGCCGGTCATCCGAATCGCGGCAACGCTCTCGAGAACCATGGGGAACGGGTGCTGCGGCGTGGTGTCGGGCAGCTTCTGCGCAAACGTGAACAGGTCGGCTGGGGGTCCCTCAACACGTGCCTTCAGCCTCGCCATCGACGACACGAGCTGGCGCGGCTCGGCTTCGACCCACTCCTCATCGTGTATTGCGGCGACCTTCAGCCATCGTCCGCCGATGACCACGATGCTGCCGTCCAGATCGAGAGCCTGCATCCTGACGATCTGCCCTTTGACGCTGACGTCGACGGTCTCGCCGGTCATGTGCGGGCTCCCAGATCTCTGGATTTGGTCAGGGGCAGGTCTTGGGCGGGCTGGGGAGTGTGCAGGAGGTTCGCCCGTGGCGCGCGGGTTCAGGGTCTCAGCGGCGACGCCCTTCGCATCGCGCGCAACGCTGAGCCGAACCCCGCTCTCACGGCTTCCGCGAAGTCGAGTCCCGGACCGCTGAGTCCTCGGACCCGCGCGTCGTAGCGCCCGAGAAACTGCACCTCCCGACCGTTCGCCCCGGCAAGGTCACTCTTGAACTTGTACGTGCCGGGATTGGTTCGAGGATTGATGCCGTTCAAATCGTACCAAACAACGCCGTCCGCCCTCATCCGCTGCACGGCCGACCATTGCAGCAAGTACGACCCGCGGCTCCTCATGCCCTGGTTGCTGGTGGCACCGAACAGATACACGCCGGTCCTGCCCATGACGCTGAAGACCATGCCCGCCATGACCGCCCCTCCGGACCTGCACAGCATCACGTTCATCTTCAGTGGACCAGGGAGCCTCGCCTGCACACGCCGGAACGCGTTGATGTCGTTACCTTCCACGAACCGCTTCCTCGCCACCAGCTCGCGGTGGATACCCACCATCGCCGCGAACAGCGCGTCGTCGGTGCCCTCCTCGACCTCGAGGCAGGTCTTCTCGGCGGCGCGCAGCTCGCGCTTCCAATGCGTCTTCATCCCGGCGCGCAGCCCGTCCAGCGGGGGCCTCAGGTCCATCACGAGGGTCTGGTCATTGGACGAGCCATGATGCGGCTGGAAGCCCTCCTCGGTGAGCACCTGCGCGTGCGCAGCGGCGGAATCCGCAAACAGCATCGGCAGGAGCCGGACGACCAGTCCTCGCCTGCACGCGAACTCGTTTCGCAGCGCGCGGATGGCCTGCCGAAACGCATCGATGTCGCCGTCGCTCCCGCGCCGGGATACCGGCCCCCACCGGACGTACGCGACGCCCGCCGGAAGCAGCGGGACTCGCACGACGCGAACCTGTGCCAGGGCCGCGATGTCCCCATGTCTTCTCAAGACGAGACGCCGCGTGCTCCGCTCGCCGTGAAGCACGGCGCCGTACGCCCAGGTCTGATAGATGTTCGCGTCATCGAACGTCGACAGGGCCTTGTACCACGCCGCCTCGTCAACGGCGTCGACCGCGCACGCGTAGCCGGCCGAAAGCGGTGTGATATCGCGTTCAGGCATGCTGCGCCAGCCCCGGAGCGCCGGTCGGCGGCGGCACATCGCGGCCGTCGAGACCGGGAAACTGCGAAGCGTCGGATCCAACGGAGGACGCCTCGGACACCTGGCTGCGCAACTGCGAGAAGATTCGGTCCATGATGCGCGCGGTGACGATGATCTCCCGGTACGGGATCGGTTCCGAAGTGTCTTGCTCGATGGCGCGATAGAACGCCTCGATCAGGTACTTCATCCCCGACTTGGAATGGAAGTCGTTTCGGAGGAACGCCCGGACGTTCGCGCGCAGGTTCGACAACTCCTGTCGCGCGAACGCGACCGGGGGCACGAACTTGTCGAGAAAGCTCTTGTAGTGCGTGCCTGGCAGCCGGATCAACCGCTCGTGGTCCTGATCGAGCGCCAGACCGTTGCGGGAACCATAGATCACGAACGAATGAACCGACGGGCGCATCTGGGAGGAGAACGTGAAATAGGCTGACGTCCGCCCTTCCTCGCAGATCAGCACGCGGAGTTCGTCGATGACGTCCGTCTCGCCCAGGCGCTCGAGCAGAGGGCTCGCATGGCCATGGGCAAATACCGCCGGGCAGTCCGTGGACAGGTACTCGGCGATCCGCGCGATCCCGTGGCTGATGATGTTGTGCAGCAGCTTGCCCGGCAACCGTCGGACCCAGTGATCGTCGTCGCCGAGAAGCGCCTGGGCGTAGGTGGGGTTGCCCAGGTCGTAACAGAAGGAGCTCTCCATGTGAACGGGGGGGCCGCCCAGGTATCCCTCCGACACGAGCGTGCGCATGCGCCTCGCGACGTGGCTGAACTGGTCGTCGTGCCCGACCGTCAGCTTGCGACGCTTCTCCGCCGCCAGCCTCACGAGCTGCTCTGTCTCATCGGCGTGGACGGTCAGGGGCTTCTCGACATACACGTGGCAGCCGGCTTCGAGGCAGAGCGACGCCAGCTCGAAGTGGCTGTGCGGAGGTGTCGTGATGTGCACGACGTCCGGCCGCGATCGCAGCAGCATCTCGATCGGGTCCACGTACTGCCCATCTACCGCGAACCGGTCGGCCAACTGCCGCGCCATGAGCGGTTCGCGGTCGCAGACGGCGGCAATCGAGCTCCCGCCGACCCGCATGATCTGCTCGGCGTGGGCATCTGCGATCTTCCCGCATCCGATGATCGCGACCCTAAGCACGGTGCCCTCCTGCTGTGCAGGCCTCGAAGTACCGGCGGAGCCCGTCGGACGTCGAGACAGGAGGCGCCCACCCCAGGCACGTCTTGATCTTCTCGTTGCTGTAGGTCGTCCGCTTCCAGTACGCGTGCCAGTGCCGGCGGTTGAACGTCGGCGGCAGTTGCCGATCCGACCACGCCGAGTAGCGCTCCCACGCGTAGCACAGCCAGTAGCTGACGACGTGGGGCACGTAAATGGAGCGGAATCGCCGGACGTGGCGCTTGTAGAGGCGGAGGAAACGGCGACTGGTGGGCAGACCGTCGTCGACGACGTTGAACACCTCGCCGTCGATTCCCCGTTCGAGGCCCGCCAGTACGATTGCCTCCGCACAGTTCTGCAGGTATGTGAGCGGGATTTGGTTCCCCCCACCGAGGTGGAGGAACACGCCAAAGGTCCCGATACCGATCCGGCTGCTGATCCCGTCCTTCCCGGGACCGTAGACGTATCCCGGGCGGACGGTGACGCAGGCGACCTGACGCTGGCTCGCGTACTCGTGCACGATCTCGTCTTGCTTGACCTTGGCATAGCAGTACGCGTCGCCGCGGAGCACGGGTTCGTTCTCGACGGGACACCGTTCGTCCAGCCGCCGGCCGTGTTTCCCGCGATTCGTGTAGACCGCCAACGAGCTGACATTGACGAACCGGCGCAGGCAGCCGGCGCGAATTGCGGCCTCGAGCAGGTTCCGCGTCGTCACCACGCTGTTCAGGAACGTGTCCGGGTACGATTTTCCGTTCCGGCTGGTGGCGAGGTGATAGATCACTGCGGCGCCCTCCGCCGCCACGTCGCAGTCCGCCGGCGACAGCAGGTTTCCCCGCACGAGGTCGAGCCGTCCGGCGGCTCGACCCGTGGCGAGCGCCTCGAGTCCGGACACGTCGCTCGAACGTCTCACGAGGCACCGGACATTCCGGGCGCCCCGGTCGAGGAGTCGGTCGACGACGGCAGCGCCGACGAACCCCGTCGCGCCGGTCACGAGAACGGTGTCTGCCGGTTGGATGACGAAATCGTCGTGCCACTCGCTGGCCATGGAACGTCACTCCGTCACGTACGGTTGTGTGACCGGGCGAATCCCGACCGCCGCCAGCAGCCTGCCGCCGTGGTCGCAGAGCTTCACCATGAGCTTCATGAAGTGGTGTTGCCCGAGAACCATGGCGACGGGGAGCGCTGCGGCATAGACGGGGACGGCGATGAGCGACTTCCCGATGTGACGTGCGCCCACCGTCGGGTGTGCCAGGCTGGTCGCCCCCCGCAGGAGGGCGCGCCTCAGGATGAACATCCGATTCCACCGGGTTGGGGGGACCACCTCGTACGCCACGGCCTCGGCGCACCAGACGAACACGTGGCCCTTGTCGATCATGCGTTCGAAGAAATCCTGGTCCTCTCCGGTCGGAAACTCCGGGCGGAACGGCGGCACGCCATCGGAGAACAGCCGCATGTTCAGCAGGGTGTTGCCGGTCCGTCCCTTGATCCAGTCGATGACGGTGCCGGTGGGGTAGCTGGCTCGGTCGTAGAAGCCACCCTTGACGATCCACCGCGGCGGTCGCTCGTCGAAGTGCGGCTTCACCGGCCCCAGGATGCCATCGACGCGGTAGCGATCGTAGGCGTCGAGCAGCGTCAACAGCCAGCGCGGCGGGGCGAACTCGTCATCGTCGATGAACGCCAGGAGATCGCCGCGGGCCTCCGCAACGGCCCGGTTGCGCGCGAGGGCGATGTTCTGCGTCGCTTCGACCGTGTAGTGGACGGGAATGGCGGAGCGGCGGGCGAACGCCGTCACGACGGGCTCCGCCGACCGGGCCGCGTCGTTGTCGGCCACGACGATCGAGAACGTCAGGCGTCCCTCGGTCTGCTGGGCGGCAAGGCTCTGCAGCAGGCGCACGAGCAGCGAAGCCCTCCGGTAGGTGCAGATGCAGACGGCGACGTGCGGAGGGTTGCTCATGGCTGAGTCCGGTCAGCGCGGTCCGGTCGGCCGGGCGATGACCTGACGTCACCGCCGATTTCGAAGACAGAGCGGAACGGACGGACCGATGTGGCGTCCACCCAGCCGAACAGGTCGCCGGACGTCAGGAAGCGATACTCGTCGTCACGGACCGCGTGGACCTCCATTTCGACAATCGCGTGGGTTGCCAGTCCGCACATCCGGCGCAGGTGGGGCAGGGCGTCGACAGGCGGCAGTGCGAAGAGGAAATCCACCAGGCCGTGTCGGCGTGCCAGGCGCCAGTCGATGAGGGCACGATAGCTTCGGTTCACTGCGCTCTTCTCGCCTCGTCGAAAGGAGAAGTTCCTTCGGACCACGCCGCCGGACGGAAGCAGATTGGCCAGCACGACGTTGGCGCAGAGGTGCAGGTGTTGATGCCCGTCGACGCGGGCGGGTGCGCACCCGTACAGACGGGCGAACTCGTCGATCTGACTCTTCACCAGGCAGTCGAAGGAGGCTCTGAGGCCTGGATGAAAGACCACGGGGGCCAGCCGGTGTCGACCCAGGTGCGCCCACACCCGCGCCTGGTGTTCCCGGAGCGACGCGGGGACGCGCTGGCCACTGAACGCGGTGCTGAAGTTCAAATGAAGTCCTACGTCGAGGTCCCTCTCTCGGGCGATCTGCGCAGCACGGTCGGAGTCGGCCATGAACACCATCGCGCTCACGGCCGTCACGCTGCCGCGCGCCACGCAGTCGAGGGTCCTCTGAGTGGTATTTGAATCTCGACCCCAGTCGTCGGCGTTGGGGACCAGGGCACACGAACACGCGATGCGAGGCCGTGGATGGCTCATGCCCGTGGACGCTGGTTGCCGCTCGAAGCCAGCCTCTCGACGGCCGGCGGTGGCGTTGCACCCGACCCTCGCCACCGCGCGATCGGGTGACGCAGCACGTTCTTGAGTCTCCGGAGTTGGTCCTCCTGCCTGAGTCTGGCCAACTCTGGCCCGATGCTGGTGTCCATCCGTCGCACCCAGGCCCAGACGTACCCGGCGGCCATCAGGGTCCCGCCCAGGACGTACGGCGGGTGAGTCGTCCGATACAGACAGCGGAACGCCTCGAAGGCCGGATGGCTGCCGAGAAGATAGTCCCTTCTGCCCAGCGCGAACATGCGCCGCAGCACCTGCGTGTCGCGTCCGGCGCCCGTGGCCCGATGGTGTACGCAAGCTCGTTGCTCGAATCGTCTTGTCGTCCAGCCTTTCGCCTGTGCGCTGAGCACGGCGACGAAGTCCACCCCGCCAGAGGGAATCGGGGAGTATCCACCAATCTCCTCGAAGCACGCACGCCTGAAGAGCTGGCATGCGCCGGACACGTGATGCGGGCTCTTGAAGCGCTCATAGCGTATGGGCGGCGTCTCCTGATACGGCGTCCCGGCCACGCCAAGTGTGCGGTCGTCGGCAAACTTCCCGAGCAGGAACTCCAGGTAGTCGGCGTCGAACGACACGTCACCATCGAGGTTGCCGACCACCTCGAAGTCGAGGTGCTTCACCCGGTCGTAGCCCTCGTTGAACGCGCCCACCTTCCCCGCGAAGCTGTGTTCGTGCCGAGCCGGCAAGCTCACGAGATCCATCCAGGCGTGTCGAGCCGCGTACCGGCGTACGATCTCGGGTGTTCCGTCTGTCGATCCGTCGTCGACGATGACCCACTTGAGCGGAAGCCTCGTCTGGCGTATCACGGACTCGAGCGTCAGCTCGATGAACCGGGCTTCGTTCCGGGCGGGCGTGACGAGGACGTAAGCCGGGAGGTGGCACATCGCAAATCAGTGCGGGAGGAGAGTGCGGAGTCTAGTGTTCGACCCGGTGACCCACTCGTTCGAGCGCATCACGGCGGGGTGAAGACGCGTGTGGCCCGGCCAACGCTGCGACGACACCGAGGTAGCGCTCCCTCATGACGTCCCAGGAGATTGGCGCGTACGCCCGGCGGGCGTTTGTCACCAGCCTGCTCCGAAGGTCCCGGTCGCGGTACAGCCGGAGCATTCCACGCGCCAGGTCCGCGGCGTCGTTTGGCGTGACATAGGCCAGAGCCTCCTCGTCGAAGTAGTGGCGGATCGCCTTCAGCCGCGACACGATGACCGGCTTGCCGGCCACGATGTACTCGGGCAACTTGTTCGGGAAAGCGAACTCGAGAAACACGTCACTCCGGATCGGCAGGACGCCGCTGTCGGCCTGCCCGAGCCAGGCGGGAATCTCCGCGGCGGGGATCCGGCCGATGATCTTCACCTTCGACCGAAGCCCCAGCTGGCCCGCCAGTGTGGCCAGGGCGTCGTGCTCGGTTCCGGATCCGAGGATCCACAGCTGCGCGCCCGGCATGTCCTTCTCGGCAATACTGAACGCCTCGATGGCCAGGTCGAGCCCGTAGATCCGGGTCAGCGTGCCGTGGTAGATCATCACGAAGGCGGCACCATCCCGGTCCACGACCTCTGCCGCGGATCCGGGGTCGGCGAAGAGCGACTCGTCGGCTGCATTCACGATCACGGTGACCTTGTGCGGCTTCAGGCCGCGGCTCACGAGCAACTCGAGGATCGGCTCGTTGATGGTGAGCACGTGGTCCGCGAACGTGAAGCTTCTTCGCTCGAGGAACGTGAGGAACTGAACTGCCCACGAGTCGCGCCGCATGCCGTACTTCGACATGTAGAACTCGGGAGTGATCTCGTGCATGTCGAGGACGAGGCGCGCACCCATCCACCGCGCGAACAGGGGTGCGAAGATCAGGAAGTCCGGAAGCGTGTTCACGTCGATGACCGCGTAGTGCTTCTGCC
>Ga0105104_10000661_pt1 | contig 26585 bp, 17 predicted proteins | sample PPLLaktember2015_3_FD_87034 | JGI IMG/M metagenome (GOLD analysis project Ga0105104, IMG submission 87034) | Freshwater sediment microbial communities from Prairie Pothole Lake near Jamestown, North Dakota, USA - PPLs Lake P7 Core (6) Depth... | ecosystem: Environmental > Aquatic > Freshwater >...
CTCCTCGAGGCCGGCGGCCGCGGACGCACCCAGCCCTCCCGGAAGGCCCGGTCGGCGATCTCCTTCTCGATCTGCTCGATGGTGACCGGCGCCTGGTCGATCGCCAGCACGCAGGCCGCCTCGCAGGGGGCGGGGCACAGCCGACCGGTGAACTCGGGGAAGTCGTTCGTCGAGGAGAGCGTGGCCCAGGCCTCCTCCCACCGCCCCCGCCACACCTGGTCGTTGAAGTCGGGGATGAGGTTCCCGAGCGGACAGCCCTGGTGACAGAAGGGGATGCCGCAGTCCATGCAGCGTCCCGCCTGCCGCCGGCTCTGCTCCACCGGCTGGGGAAGGATGAACTCGCGCGTGTCATGGACACGCTCGGACTTCGGGCGCTTCGACGGCGCCTCGCGCTGCCACTCCAGGAAGCCGGTGGTCTTGCCCATGAGTGCTCCGACTTAGCCTTCCACCGCCCGGAGCCGCGGACGCGCGGGGACCGTCGTCGGCGGCCGCTGCGCCGAGCGGCGCGCCTGCAGCACCCGCTTGTAGTCGGTGGGCATCACCTTCACGAACTGCGGGACGAGGTGCGTCCAGTGGTCGAGCACCCGGCGCGCCACCGGGCTCGCGGTGTGCCGGAGATGGTTCTCCACCAGGCCGTAGACCAGCCAGATGTCCGACTCGTCCACCAGCGACTCGAGCTCCACCATGTCGGTGTTGCAGCGGTCGCGGAAGCGCCGCTCGCGGTCGAGGACGAACGCCATCCCCCCGCTCATCCCTGCTCCGAAGTTCCGGCCGGTGGGCCCGAGCACCACCACCACGCCGCCGGTCATGTACTCGCAGCCGTGGTCGCCCACGCCCTCGACCACCGCCGAGGCACCGCTGTTCCGCACCGCGAACCGCTCACCGGCGAGCCCGGAGGCATACAGCTCGCCGCCGGTCGCGCCGTAGAGGACGGTGTTGCCGATGATGACGTTCTCCTCGGACGGGAAGCGCGCTCCCGCCGGCGGCCGGACGATGACCCGCCCTCCGGAGAGACCCTTGCCGACGTAGTCGTTGGCGTCTCCCTCGAGCTCGAGCGTCACCCCCGCGGCGAGGAACGCGCCGAAGCTCTGCCCGGCCGAGCCCTGCAGCCGGACGCGGATGCTGTCGTCCGGCAAGCCCGCCGCGCCTCGGAGCCGGGCGATCTCCCCGGAGAGCATCGCCCCGACGGCGCGGTGCGCGTTCTTCACCGGAACCACGATGAGGCTCGGAGCCCCTCCCTCGAGCGTGGCCCGCGCGCGCTGGAGCAGCACCCGGTCCAGGTGATCCGAGACGTCCTTCTTCTGCACCTCGATGCAGTGCCGTGGCGCGTCTGCCGGAGCCCGGGGGGTGACCAGCATCGGTGACAGGTCGAGCCGCCGGGCCTTCCAGTGCCCGACGTCCTGCCGGCGGCGGAGCAGATCCCGCCGGCCGATGATCTCGTCGAGGCTGCGCGCGCCGAGCCTGGCCAGCAGCTCGCGTACCTCGCGGGCGACGAAGAGGAAGAAGTGGACCACGCCCTCCGGCGTTCCGGCGAAGCGCTCGCGGAGCTCCGGGTCCTGGGTCGCGATGCCCACCGAGCAGGTGTTGAGATGGCACTTGCGCAGCATCACGCAGCCCATCGCCACCAGCGACGCGGTGGCCATCCCGTACTCCTCGGCCCCCAGCAGCGCGGCGACGACCACGTCCCGTCCGGTGCGCATCCCGCCGTCGGTCTGCACCCGGACCCGGCCGCGCATCCCGTTCTCCATCAGCGTCTGGTGGGTCTCGGCCACGCCCAGCTCCCAGGGCAGCCCGGCGTGCTGGATGCTGGAGACCGGTGAGGCGCCGGTGCCGCCCTCGTAGCCGGCGATGACCACGCATCCGGCGCCGGCCTTGGTGACCCCGGCGGCCACGGTCCCCACGCCGACCTCGCTGACCAGCTTCACGCTGATCCGCGACTGGGGGTTGACCGACTGCAGGTCGTAGATGAGCTGCGAGAGGTCCTCGATGCTGTAGATGTCGTGGTGGGGCGGGGGAGAGATGAGCGTCACACCGGGCGTGGAGCAGCGGACGCGGGCGATACGGTCGTCCACCTTGTGCCCGGGGAGCTGCCCGCCCTCGCCCGGCTTGGCGCCCTGGGCGATCTTGATCTGCAGCTCGTCGGCGTTGACCAGGTACTCGGCGCTGACCCCGAAGCGTGCGCTGGCCACCTGCTTGATGGCGCTCCGGCGCAGATCGCCGTTGGCGTCGGGCTCGTAGCGCCGCGATTCCTCGCCGCCCTCGCCGGAGTTGCTACGCCCGCCGAGCCGGTTCATGGCGATGGCCAGGGTCTCGTGGGCCTCGGCGCTGATGCTGCCGAAGCTCATCGCCCCGGTGACGAAGCGCTTGACGATGGACTCCAGCGGCTCGACCTCCTCGAGCGGGACTGGCTCCTTCGCCGGCACCAGCTCGAGGAACCCCCGCAGGGTGGCCCCGCCGCGGATCTCGTCATCCGCCGCGGCACTGAACTTCCGGAATGCCTCCCAGTCCGCGCCCTGGACGGCGGCCTGGAGCAGGGCGACCGTCTGTGGATTCCACCGGTGCTGCTCGCCCTGCCGTCGCCACTGGTACAGCCCTCCGATGGGGAGCGCCGGGCCGGCTCGCGGGTCGTAGCCCCGGGCGTGGCGCTCCAGGGCCTCGCGCTGCAGCTCGGCGAACCCGACGCCGCCCAGGCGCGACGGCGTGCCGGTGAAGTGCCTGTCGACGAGCGCGCGGTCGAGCCCGACCGCCTCGAAGATCTGCGCCCCGCGGTAGGACTGGAGGGTGGAGATGCCCATCTTGGACATCACCTTGAGCAGCCCCTCCTCGATGGCCTTGATGTAGCGGCTCTGCGCCTCGGTCTCGTCGAGGGCGATCTCCCCCGAGTCGGCCAGCGCTCGCACCGTGTCCAGCGCGAGATAGGGATTCACCGCGGCGGCTCCGAAGCCGAACAGCGCGGCGAAGTCGTGAACCTCTCGCGCCTCGCCGGTCTCCACCAGGAGCCCGGTCTGCATCCGGATGCCGTCCCGGGTCAGCCGCTGGTGCACCGCGGAGAGCGCGAGCAGCGCCGGGATGGGAGCGCGCCGCGCGTTCACCCCGCGATCGCTGAGGATGAGGAGGCCGCAGCCCTCGTCCACCGCCTCCACCGCCTGCTGGCAGAGCCGCTCCACCGCCGACTCGAGTGCGCCCTCGCCGGCGTCCAGGTCGAACAGCGCCGGCAGGTGGCGGGGAAGGAACATGCCCTCGTGGTGGCTCTCTGCGAGCCGGGCGAGCTGCCCGCTGGTCAGGACCGGACCGGGCAGGGTCAGGCGATGGCACTGGTCCGGCGTCTCCTCGAGGGTGTTCCCGTCGGGGCCGGTGGCGGTCCCCAGGCTCATCACCAGCGCCTCGCGGTGGGGATCGATGGCCGGGTTGGTGACCTGGGCGAAGAGCTGGTGGAAGTAGCGGAACAGGCTCGGGGCCTGGTCGCTGAGGACCGCCAGCGGGCTGTCCTTGCCCATCGAGCCGGTCGGCTCGTGAGCCGTCTCCGCCATGGGCGTGACGATCTGCTTGAGGTCCTCGTCGGTCCAGCCGAAGGCCCGCTGGGTGATGCGGAGCTCGTGCTCCTCGAGCCGCGCCGGGGCGGGAACGCGGGGGAGCTCGTCGAAGGTGAAGACGTTCCGGTTCAGCCACTGCCGGTAGGGCCAGCGGGCGGTGATGTCCCGCTTCACCTCCTCGTCCTCGAGGATGCGGCCCTCGACGGTGTCCACGAGGAACATGCGTCCTGGCTGGAGGCGGCCCTTCTTGCGGATCTTGTCCGCGGGAACGTCGATGACCCCGGTCTCGGAGGCGAGGATCACCCGGTCGTCCTCGGTGATCAGCCACCGCGCGGGACGCAGGCCGTTGCGGTCCAGGGTGGCGCCGATCAGCGATCCGTCGGTGAAGCCGATCGCCGCCGGGCCGTCCCACGGCTCGAGGAGGGCGCTGGAGTACTCGTAGAAGGCGCGCCGGTTCTCGTCCATCGCGGCGTGCTTCTCCCAGGCCTCGGGGATCATCAGCATCATCGCGTGCGGCAGGCTTCGGCCGCCGAGGACCAGCAGCTCGAGCATGTTGTCGAACTGCGCCGAGTCGGACTGCTCGGGCTGGACGATTGGGAAGAGCCGGTCGAGGCTCCCGCCGAACTTCGCCGAGGACAGCTGGCTGCGCCGGGCGTTGAGGTGGTTCCGGTTGCCGCGGAGGGTGTTGATCTCCCCGTTGTGGCCGATGAAGCGGAAGGGCTGGGCCAGCTCCCAGGTGGGGAAGGTGTTGGTGCTGAACCGGGAGTGGACCAGCGCCAGGCCGCTCTGGACGTCCTCGTCCTGGAGGTCCTGGTAGAAGCTCGCCAGCTGCGAGGGGAGCATCAGACCTTTGTAAACGATCGTCTCGGAGCTGAGGCTGGGGACGTGGAAGCGTCGCTCCGGGTCCAGCCCCTCGGCGCGGATGTGGTTCTCCACCAGCTTGCGGATGACGAAGAGCTTCCGCTCGAAGGCCGAGGGCACCACGCGGCGGCGCGCGATGTAGACCTGCCGGAGCACCGGCATGGAGCGCCGCGCGAGCCAGCCGAGGCGGGAGGCGTCCACCGGGACGTCGCGCCACCCGAGGATCCGCTGCCCCTCGCGCTCGGCGACCTCGGCGAACACCCGCTCGCAGGCCGCGCGGGCCGCCGGGTCCGCGGGGAGGAACACCTGGCCCACCGCGTAGCAGCGGGGCTCGGGCATCTCGAAGCCGAGCCGCGTGCCCTCCTTGCGGAAGAAGGCGTCCGGAAGCTGGAGGAGGATGCCGGCCCCGTCGCCGGTCTGGGGGTCCGCACCGCAAGCCGCCCGGTGCGACAACCGCACCAGGATGTCCAGCCCCTGCTCGACGATGGCGCGCGACTTCTCCCCGCGCAGATGAGCGACGAACCCCAGCCCGCAGGCGTCGTGCTCCATCGTGGGCTCGTACAGTCCGTGCCTCGAGGGCAGGGGCATTCCAGACCTCCCGACCGACCGGTTTGCCGCAGGGCGGCAAACGCACAGCGTATGGGAAGTGGCTGACCCTGCTCAAACGTGGGCGCATCGCGGACGCCACTGCCCCGGATGAGCAGAGCTTCCGGCGCTTGAGAAGGGGTCTCGAGAAGGTGTCAGACACCTTCAAAAGCACAAGCACATCAATGACTTACGTTGTGCCTTCTCACCTGGCGTCCGGACGAGCAGGCAGCTCTCGAGCAGGGCTTCCCGAGGCAGGACGGGGATCGACCGTGCGAGCGGCCCGGGGGGGCGCGCGACTCGGCCCTCGGAGGAGCTGGCGGACTGCGTCAGCCGTGCGAAGTGACGGAGCGCTCCCACAGGGACCGGAGATCGGGCGGGAGCTGTCCTTCCACCTGCCGGGCCTCTCCCTCGCTGACCTGGGCGCGCAGCGTGTGGAACACGGACAGGATCAGATGCTCGGCCCGGTCCGGCGGAACTCCCAGCTCGTCGGCCACCATCGCCACGAACTCGGGACGGTGGATCTTGTGCGGCTGGATCCCCGCGTGGGTGTCGCAGCGACGGACGAGCTCGCGAAGCTTCACCGGCAGCTGCGATTCGAGATCCTTCGCCTCGTCGGGAAGGATGCGCCGCTCGAGGGCGCAGAGGACGGCGACCGCCGACTTCTCCGCCACCTCCTCGGAGATCGATCCCACGCGCCGCAGGTAGGTCATGAACGCGGCGAACGTCTGGTTGTACCGTTGCTCGCGCCGCTCGGCCCTCTTCTTCTCGTCCATGCCGCAAGCCCTCCGTGGAGTGCAAGGAACCAGTGCTCGCCCAGGCCCGTGTTTGCAACGGTCCCGTAGGGGCGATGCGCCCGAGGCGCGTCAGATGCTGAGCCGAAGGCCCACGCCGACGTCGAGAATGGGAGCGTTCAGCGGACCGAAGAACGACCCCGACGGGAGGCCCGTCACGCCGTCCACGGTCGACAGATCCGTCCGGGGAAAGCCCAGTCGCAGCTCGCCCCCCGTGCGGCCGAAGTGGCCGGCCACGTAGCTCTCGACCGTGAGATAGCTCAGCACCGTGATCACGAAGTCCAGCCGAGCGATGTAGCTGCCGTCGGTCAGGTTGCCGATGCCGGACAGGATCCACGTGCGCCTGGCCGCGGTCTCCAGCAGCGTGGCGCTCAGCGCCAGGTAGTGCTTCCCGACGTAGAACGACTGAAAACCGCCGAGGATCAGCAGCGGCAGGTACTCGTCGCGCTCGTAGCTGGCCGAGTTGTAGAAGTACTCCGCTCCGAAGGTGATGCTCTTGTTTCCCTCGAAGTTGAGGGAGTACGTCGCACCGCCCGCTGCCTGGATGACCGGCGTCGAGCGTGGCGGGACGGACACGGTGGCCTCGCTGCTCGCGGTGACGGTCGTTCCGGGAGGCACCCGCGGGTCGAGCCCGCTGACGTCGATGGGGGTGTTGACGGTGAAGGTCCGCGAGGGAGGCGTGTCCAGCCTCTCCTTCCAGGCCACCTCGCCGTAGACGTCGAAGTCGCCGATGGACATCGTCACGTCGGCACCCGCCCTCGCGGCCCGGTTGCGCTGCACCAGCCCATCGACGCCGAAGGCGCCGTTCTTGAAGGAGACCTCGGCCCGGGCCGCGCCGCCCACGTCCCGGAGCAGCGTTCCGGTGTCGGCGGGGTTCACGCCCGATCCGCCCGGGTTCTCCACCGGCGCGCTGCCGGAGTAGCCGCCACCCACGTTCTGGGTGGGCTCGAACAGGGCGACGGCGGTGAAGTTCCAGCCGGCGCGCTCCCAGGGAATCTGCACCCGCGCCATGGTGACTCCCAGCCGCGCGTCGAAGAGGGCCAGCGGGTCGCGCGGTTGTGAGGCGAGGAAGTCGGTGGGCGAGAAGAACCGGGCCACGCCCCACTTCACGTGCTGGCGTCCCACCGTGACGAACACCGAGCGCGCGATGTCGAAGGAAAGCCAGGCCTGATCGAGGAACACGGCCGGGTTGTCGGCGGTGGTGGTGGCGGGAATGCCGGGGAGCGCCGTCCCGCCCACCGTGGTGGAGAGGAACGGATCGTAGGTCATTCGCCCGAGCACGAAGGCGCGGAGCCGGTCGGTGGGCCGCGCGTCCAGGTACACATCGACCAGGGTGGGCAACGAGACCCGCGACTCGTTGAAGGGCTGGTCCTGCTGCACCTGGAGGAAGGCGCGGGTGTAGAAGAGCCCGCCGATCTTCAGCGGATCCTCCTTCACCCGGCCGGTGGCGAAGGCATCGGAGGTGGGCGCCTCGTCGAGGCCCCGGGACTCCTGCGCGGCGGTGCCCGCCGGCCCGGTGCTCCTTCCCGCCTCCCGCGCCGGGGTTCCTGCGTCCGGCGCCGCTCCGAACATCGAGTTCTCGCTCGGTCGGTCCGGCAAGGCGCCGCCGTCGGGCTTGCCGCCGAACAGCGCGTCCTCGTCCGGCCGCTGTGCCAGGGCGGTGAGCGACAGCGCGAGCGCGCCCAGCACCGCCCAGCGAGTCATCGGCTCTTCGACTCCAGCCAGGCCTTGGTGAAGATGTTGGCCTCCAGCGGTCGGAGATCCACCGACTTGAGCACCACGATGGTGCTGTTGGCCTTCTCCACCTCGTCGTAGATGCGGATCTCGCCGGGGTACCAGACGTCCGCGCCCTTCGACTCGCTGTAGAGCTTCTTCCAGCTCGGGTAGTAGAGCGTTCGCATCAGCCGGCCGGAGAGCGCGAACTCCTGCCGCTTGAGCACGTTCCCCGTCGCCTGGTCCACCCAGAGCTTCAGCACCGGAAAGGCAACGTCCACCCCGGGCTTCACCTTCGACTCGATGATCCAGGTGTCGAACGCGCCGAGCTTCGCCTCCCCCATGAAGGTGGACGTGTACTCCTCCGCCAGCCGCGACTCGTCGAAGTCGGCGCGGCGGCTGTCGGTGCCGGCGATGCGCTCGCGCTCCGTTCGCCGCTCCCACTTGCCGGTGGTGGGGTCGTAGCTCCAGAGGTTCTTGTCCAGCCGGAGGTAGCCCTTCCCTGCCTCGCCCTTCGGCTTGGTGAAGAGGATCATCAGCTTCTCGTCCGCGCTGCGCCGGTAGACGATGGCCTCGCGCGCGGTGTCGGTCTTGTCCTTCTCCTTCTGCTCCAGGTACGCGAGCGAGCGGTAGTCGCCCGAGTTCCGCTGCCGGTCGTCGATGATCTTCACCACCTCGGTCACTTCGGCAGGAGCGAGGGGCTTCGCCCAGGCGAGACCGGAGAGGCATCCCACCAGCACCAGGGCCAGGCGCAGCATCGTGGTCCTCATGTCGTCGGTCTCACCCCACGCGGTGCATCGCGGTCACCGGCTGCATCCGGGCGGCGAGGAAGGAGGGGAAGAGCGCGATCCCGGTGGTGCACCCGGCGATGAGGGCGATGGCTCCGAGCAGAGCCGAGGGCTTCACCAGGAGGCGGACCTCGTCGCGCATCAGGAAGAGCTGCAATGCGAGCGGGGCCTGGAGGTGTGCGAGGTTGAGCAGCGCGCAGAGGCCCACCCCCAGCGCAGCGCCGGCCAGGGTGGCGGTCACCGCGAGGGTGAAGGCCTCGGTCATGAACATCGCCAGCACCCGTGCTCGCTGCATCCCGATCGCCCGGAGGGTCCCGATCTCGCGGGTACGCTCGCGGATGGAGATCCACATCGTGTTCATCAGCCCCACCACGATGATCACCAGGAGAATCCCGATCAGCGTGTACGAGAGCCAGGTGATGGCGGTCACGGTCCACTGGATGAACGAGATCTCGTCCTCCCAGGTGGTCACGTCCAGCTTCTGCCCGGTCCATCCCTCCCGGTTCACGGTCTCGAACTTGAACCAGAACGCGCGGGGGTCCGGGTCCATCAGCGAGTACCCTGCACCGGTGAGGACCGTCCGGAGCCTTTCCTGGACCCGCGGGACCTGCTTCACGTCCTTGAGGTAGAGGAACAGCGCTCCGGTGGCCTGGTCGTTCATCTGGTACAGGCCCCGGAGGGTCGAGTCCGGAACGAAGGTGTTCCAGCTGCTGAGGAGTCCCACGTTGCGGGCGATGGCGACGATGCGAACGTCGACGGTGTTCGCCACCCCGCGGACGGTGTAGGCGCTGAGCGTCAGCTGATCGCCGACGCGGACGCCCAGCTTCTGGGCCTGCTCGTCGAAGATGAGGATCGTGCCCGGCTCGGCCAGCGCATCCAGCGAGCCGTCCTTGACCTGGATCACCCGCCGGAAGCCGGGCTCGTGGAGGATGTCGATCCCTCCGACCCCGGACTGCAGCGATCCGGTGTCGCTCACCACCTTCGCCCAGCCCCGGCCGCGCTGGGTGACGTAGTCGAGCTCGGGAACCTCCTTGCGGATGACCTCGAGGATCTTCGGGTAGTGGGTCACCACCGGGGCGCCCGCTCCGGCGGTCACCTTGTAGAACCCGCCCACGTTCACGTGGCCGGTCATCAGGGTGGTCGCGGACTCGAGGATGGTGGAACGGATCCCGTTGAGGAGCCCGAGGAGCAGCACCAGGAGCGCGGTCACGCCCAGGATCGCGCCCCCCAGAAGCAGGGTGCGCCGGCGGTGCGTTATGAGATTTCGGACGGCGATCAGGAAGAGCTGGCCCATGGTCTCACTCGTCGGCTTGCATCGCCCTGACCGGGGGGACGCGGGTGGCCAGGAAGGCCGGGTAGAGCGTGGAGAGCACGGTCACCACCACCACCACGACCAGCGCCACCACGATGTTCCAGGGGCTGAGGGTGGGGAAGAGGCGCGGCCCGGAGAAGAAGAAGTAGAGCGTCTCGTTCCCCGCGGGAATGCCCCACCAGTGCAGGAGCGCGATCGCGCCGGCGCCGAGCGCTGCCCCCAATCCGCCGAAGATCAGCCCCAGGGTCACCGTCTCCACCAGGACCATCCAGAGGATGAAGGCGCGGGGTGCGCCGATGGCCCGCATCGTCCCCACCTCCGGCGTACGCTGGAGAGTGGCCATCATCACCGAGTTGTTGATGATGACCATGGCGACGATGAAGATGATCCCCACCGCGAGCAGCAGCACCACCGTGGCGAGGAGGATGAACTGGCCGAGGAGCCCCGCCGCCTCGCGCCAGGAGACGACGCGGAGCCCGAGGTGTTCGCGGTCGGAGAGCGCGCGGATGTCGGCCAGCGTCTTCTGCAGGTGGCGCGGATCCTGGAGGATGACCGCCGCGTCGAGGACCACGCCCCGGCCGATCTCCGTGGGGTCGTACACCCGGCGGACGAGCTCCTCGCGCCGGAGCGCCGCTCCGGCGCCCTTGAACCGCTCCTTCTCGTCGATGATCCCCGGCGTGGCCTCGGCGACGACGCGCCGGTTGGGCTGCCCGAAGAGCTCCTCCTCGGCGCGGCTGCGATCGATCTCCTGGACGCCGCCTTCCTTCTTGATCGCCTCGATCTCCGCCTTGCGATCCGCGCTGAGGTAGCCGTAGAGCTCGCGGAAGCTCACGATGTCCATGAGGTTGATGTTCCCGGAGAGCGCCGACTTTTCCAGCCCCCGGAACTGGAAGGTGCCCCAGACCTTGAGGTTGAGGCTCTGGACGTAGCCGCTGCGGGTGAAGGCGGTGATGGTCAGGACGTCGCCGACCTTGAGCCGGTAGAGCTGCAAGAGCGGGGCGAGGTCCCGGTAGAACACCTCGTAGCGCTGGTAGAAGTTGGCATCGTCAGTGTCGAAGAACGCGTTGAGGAGCTTGTCCAAGTCCTTCTCCGAGGAGCCGAGCGTTCTCTGGAGCAGGGCGATCGCCCTCTCCGTCTTGAGGGGATCGAGCTGGAGGAGGATCTCCCGGGTCTGGGTGCGGTTCTCGCGGACGTACCGCTGGAGGGTCTCATCGCGGGCAATCGATCCCTTCAGATCCAGGGCATCCTTGATCTTGTCCAGGCGCCGCGCGGTCCGGAGCTTGAGCCGGTCCTCGTAGACGAACTTGGACATCATGAAGCCGCGGTGGCCCGGCGGAACCGGCTGGCCATCGACGATCTCCATCCGGTCGAAGTGCTTCTGGAACGCGTCGAGATCCGTTCCCACGTACCGGAGCGGTACCAGATCGGCGTCGGAGAGCAGCGGGGCGAGCCGGTTCTCCAGGAACTCGAGCGCCCCGTAGGGGTCCCGGTCGAAACCCGCCCAGAACTCGTCGGACGAGGCCCGCCCGATGGCGGCGCGGGCCTCGGGATCGAGCGCGTCGGAGGTGTTGATCTCCTCCACCCTGCCCATGTCCGACTGCAGCACGCGGACGATCTGACGGACGTGCTCCTTCAGCGAGGCGCGCTGCGCTTCCAGCTCGGGCGTGCTCCCGTGCGCCTTCTCCTCGCGCACCACCGAGCGCAGCTCCGCCAGCGTGAGATCGACGGTGTTCCCGCTGGTGATCAGCGCGGCGTTGATCCCCATGGGGATGACCGCCTTCACGTTCGGCACCGCCTCGAGCAGGCGCTGGTTCTTCTCCCAGTCCACCATCGGGCTGAGATCCGGGTCGTTGCCCCCCATCGGCCAGATGGCGAACTCTTCCTTGCTCGCCGCGCTGTAAACCTGGATGTGGCCGGCGACGCTGCCGATGATGCTCCGGCTCATCGAGCTGATGACGCTGCCGAGCAGTGCTCCCCCGACCACCACCAGGAGCGTCCCGCCGAGGATCACCGCCCCGATGAGGAGATTGATCCGCGACCGGAAGAGGTTCCGGAAGGCAATGCGGAGGAGGATGCCGGCGCGCTCCACCACGGCTCAGTGCCCTCCGGAACCGGAGGCGGCCAGCGCCGCGCCTGCGGAGTCCCGGCCGACGATCTTTCCGTCGGCCAGCTTCACCACCGCATCCGCATGGGCCATCACCTTCGCGTCATGGGTGGAGAAGATGAAGGTGGTCCCGTCCCGCAGGTTCATCTCCTTCATGAGATCCACGATCCGCTCGCCGGTCTCGGAGTCCAGATTGGCGGTGGGCTCGTCGGCGAGGACGATGTGCGGGCTGCCCACGAGGGCGCGCGCCACCGCGACCCGTTGCCGCTGGCCGCCGGAGAGCTCGTTGGGACGGTGCCGGGCGTGGTCGGCGAGGCCCACCTGCTCCAGCAGCGTCATGACCCGGGCCCGCCGCTCGTGCCCGCGGAGCTTTCCCTGAAGCAGCAGCGGGAACTCGACGTTCTGGAAGACGCTGAGGACACCGACGAGGTTGAAGCTCTGGAAGATGAAGCCGATGGTCTCCAGCCGGAGCCGGGTGAGCTCCCGTTCGCTCAAGGCCGCGGTGTCCCGTCCCACCACTCGCACCGTGCCGCGCGTCGCCACGTCGACGCAGCCGATGAGATTGAGCAGCGTGGTCTTGCCGCTGCCCGACGGGCCGGCGATGGAGATGAACTCTCCCTTGTGCACATCGAGCGACACGCCTCGCAGCGCGGGAACCACGGTGCTCCCGAGCTGGTACTCCTTCACCACGTCGACGATGCTGACGATCGGTTCGTTCACGCCGGCTCCTCGCGCCCGCCTGGGTGCTATCGAGCGCGACGTTCCGCGTCAACGACAGTCGACCGTTCGCTCGCTCCTCCGCGAAGGAGCAGTTGCGGACTGGTGAAGTTCGGTGAAGGCAGGGCGAGGCGAGCGTGCAGAGGCTGCGCGAGGTGGATCGATCCGCCATCACGAGTGGGCGTCGGAGGCTCGCCGGAGGCGCGAGGGCGATCGAAGGTGTCTTGCACCGTGGATGCCCATGCCTCGGAGGCCGCGCTTGCGTCGGGCCAGTGCGGCGTGGGGCGGGGCGGCTGGGTGATCCGCGGAACCTCGGGCCGAGGCGTCAGAACTGGCTCCGTCGTCCGGGCCGTTGAAGGTGTCCGTTGAAGGTGTCTGGCACCTTCGAAGGCCTTCGATGTCCCTGATCACGTCTCCGATTCAGGCGTCAAACACCTTCGAGGCGCGATCGAAGGGATCGAAGGTGTCTGGCACCTTCGATGGGCACCTTCGATGGCACCTCGATGCCCGGAAGCCGTGCTTGCGTCGGGTCAGCGTGGTGTGGGGCGGCGGCTGCGTGATTGCCGGAACCTCGGCCGAGGGCGTCGCCGTCCGGCTCGCCCGATCGAAGGTGTCTGGCACCTTCAATGCCCCGGAGGCCGCGCTTGCGTCGGGTCAGTGCGGCGAGGGGCGGGGCGGCTGGGTGATCGGCGGAACCTCGGGCCGAGGCGTCGGGACCGGCTCCGTCGTCCGGGTCGGCGGCGGCGTCTCGCTCCCGGTCCCCACCGGAGTCGTCGTCTGGGTTCGCGGCGCGGGCAGCTCCGCCCCGGCCGGGGGCGCAGGGGGCGTCCGGTCCGGGACGGTGGTCCCCTTCTTCGCAGCCGTCCCGGCGTCCGCCGTCGCTTTGCGCGGACCCCCGTCCGGCTGCGCGGTCGCCAGGGTCGCGGCGCACAACGCGGTCAGCAGCAGCATGCGGGCGGGCATCGAGCTCCTCCTGTCGGGCACGGCCTCTGCAGTCCCCCGGAAGCTAGGAACCGGGGGCGCGAGCTGCCGCCTCCCGGGTCAGGAGGTGAACGATGGAGACCCGCTGGACCTCGGTCTGCCCGCGTGCACGCATCCTCCCGGCGCCGCTTCTCGCTGCCCGGGACGACGCCCGGCAGCTCCTGAGCGCCGCCGAAGCCCGCGCCGCCGAGCTCATCTCCGAAGCGGAGCAGGCAGCCGAGTCAGTCCGGAGCGAAGCGCGCGAGGCGGGCCGCGACGAGGGACTCGCCTACGCGCAGCGGCTGCTGGTGGAGATCCAGCAGGCCCGGCTCCGCACCCTCGAGGGAGAGGCCCTCCGGCGGAACGTCAGCGAGCTGGCCCTGACCGTCGCCCGCCGGGTGCTCGGGGACGCGTGGGAGGTTGCCCCGTCCCTCTGGGCGCGGGCGGTCTTCGCGGCGGCGGAACCGCTCCGGCGCTCGGCAGCGCTGTCACTCCGGGTTGCGCCGTCGAGCGCCGCTGCCGTGCGGGATGGACTCGTGGCCGAGATCGCCTCGGGCGCCGTGCAGGTGGTGGGGGACCCGACAGTGGACGAGGCCGGGTGCATCGCCGTCTCCAGCTGCGGCCGGGTCGACGGGAAGCTGTCGACGATGCTCGCCTCCTTCCGCGGGCCGCTCGGGCTCGAGGACCCTGCGTGAGTGGGGCCGCGCTCCTGGACGCGGCACGGTCGGTTCGCCCGTTCCGCGTGACCGGCAGGGTGGAGCTCGTCCGGGGGCTGCTGCTCGAAGCGACGCTCCCGGGAGCGCGGGTGGGGGAGGTGGCCACCATCACCGATGCGCGCGCGCAGGTGCTCGCGGAGGTGGTGGGGTTCGCCGGGGGGCGGGTCCAGCTCCTTCCGCTCGGCAGCGCCGCCGGGCTCGGAGAAGGCGCCGAGGTCGCCTGCCGGGGCGAGTCCCTCACGGTGGGGGTCGGTCCAGGTCTGATCGGCCGCGTGCTCGATGGCCTCGGCCGGCCCATGGACGGAGCCCCGCCACCCACGGGCCTCCAGCCCTGGCCGGTGGATCGCCCCTGCCCGAAACCGTTCCGCCGGGCACGGGTGGAGGTGCCACTCCCGCTGGGTATCCGGGCCATCGACGGGCTCTGCACCGTCGGCCGAGGTCAGCGTCTCGGGCTCTTCGCCGGCGCCGGCGTCGGGAAGTCCAGCCTGCTCGGACAGATGGTCCGTCAGACGCGGGCCGACGTCACGGTCGTGGCGCTGGTGGGCGAGCGGGGCCGGGAGCTGCGGGAGTTCGTCGAGGACGCCCTCGGGCCGCAGGGCCGCAAGCGGGCCGTGGTGGTGTGCGCGACCTCCGACGAGCCTGCCCTGGTCCGCCTGCGCGCCGGCTTCGTCGCCACAGCCATCGCCGAGTGGTTCCGCGACCAGGGCGGGAACGTCCTCTTCCTTCTCGACTCGGTGACCCGTCTGGCCCGGGCGCAGCGCGAGGTGGGGCTCGCGGCCGGAGAGCCGCCTGCGCGCCAGGGCTACCCGCCGTCGGCCTTCTCGATGCTTCCGCGGCTGCTCGAGCGGACCGGCAACTCGGAGCGCGGATACTGCACCGCGCTCTACACCTGCCTGATCGCCGGAGACGACCTGAACGACCCGATCGCCGACGAGGTGCGCGGCATCCTCGACGGTCACGTGGTGCTCGACCGCCGCATCGCCGAGCGCGGGCGCTGGCCGGCGGTGGACGTTCTCGCCTCGCTGTCGAGGGTCATGTCCCAGGTCACCACGGAGGAGCACCGGAAGCTGGCACTGCGGTTCCGCGCGCTGCTCGCTGCCTACGAACAGCGGCGCGACCTCATTCTCCTCGGGGCATACGCCCCCGGAACCGATCCTCTGACCGACGAGGCCATCGCGCGGCAGCCGGCGCTGGAGGCCTTCCTCGCCCAGGGCCGCGACGAGCCGCCCGGCGCCCTCCTGGAGCGAATGCGCGAGGCGGTCGAGGGATGAACGGACTGGGAACGCTCCGGCGGCTGAGGGCCGACGCCCGTGACGGAGCGCTGGAGGCGTTCGCGCGTCGACTCGCCGAGCTCCGGCTCGCAGAGGAGCTCCTCCGCCGCGCGAGTGCCCGGTGGGAATCACAGCGAGGACGGGTGGGTGCCCGCGCGGATGCCCGGCTGTCCGTCGCTCCAGGCGCGGCGGCAGCCACCGCCGTTCTCCATGCTCGCCACGAATCCCGGCTCCGGGGCGAGCTCGAGGTGCTCGCCTTCGGCCGAGACATGGCTCGGCGGGAGCTCGCCGCGCGCTCCCGCAGGAGCGACGACGCACGGGACGCTCTGGAGAAGGCGGAGGCGAACCTGGCCGTCCTGGACCGTCTGCTCGAGCGCCGAGCGGCAGACGCGCAGCGGCGCGAGGCCCAGCGGCTGGATGACACCTAGGGGAGCGGCCGCAGGCTCAGGAAGGCATCCGAGAACACCTCGGCGTGCGTGCCAGGCCCGTTCTTCAGGCCGACGAACATTCCCCAGCCGTCGATCACCCGCACCGATGTGACCTCGTTGCCGCGGCCCCCCGGTCCCGCAGGCAAGCTCACCCGCTGACGCACCGCCCCGTCCGGGCCGACGCTGACCGCGAGATTGTCCCGCGCATCGCTCACGCTGAGCCCGCTGGGGTTCTGGGTGTAGTTCGTCGATCCCACGGCCAGGAGCGAGCCGTCACCCAGCGGCGCGAGGTCCCAGAACATGTCACCGCCCTGGACATCGACCAGGTGCTCGCTCCGTGCCTGACCGGTCGATGCCTCGATGGACTGGACCCACCCATCCCAGCTCCCGGGCTCGTTGCCGGTGCGGATCCTGCCCGCCAGCCAGAGCGTCTGCGCCGTGGCTCGGATGTTCAGCAACCGCTTGCCCGTTCCGAGGCCGGAGAGGACGGCGTAGCTCCGTGTTCCCTCCGGCGAGAGCCCGGTGATGATGGAGACGCCGTAGTCGAAGTGGTCCGGATCCGCGCCGGCGAGCAGGTGCTCCCCGAAGAGCGCATCGTGGGCCGCGAGCACCTCGGGCGTGCTGGGGACCACGACGTACGCGGCGCCGGTCGAGTCGACGTCAAGGTAGACGAACGCCGTCCGGTCGCCCTGGTGGAAGTTGTCGAATCCGCCGCCGATGATGCCGATCGCCAGGAGATCCGCCCCCGGCTCGACGAGCGTCGTCCATGCGGGGTGGAAGGTCCCCTGGTGGAACTCGAGCCGGTGAGCCCGGACCGAGTTGTCCGACCACCGCACGGCGACGAGCACGTCCTCGCCGGAAGCGGAGATCCGGGCACGATCGAGGGAGAACACGATCCGTCGCGTCGCGGCCGGGTCGGGGAGACCCGGGTCGAGCTGGGCGGAGACCGCCCTCCCATCGGGGAGGAACCGGGTCACCCAGGTCCGGATCGGCTTCACTCGCCGGTCACGCCCCAGGGGCCGCACCCGCGGAGCCCAGGAGCGCGAGCTCCCCGCCGGCTCGCGAGGGCGCCCGTGCGCTCACAGCTCGTCGAGGAACTCGTCGTTGTACGTGTACCGGGAGAGCCGCTTCACCAGCGCCTCCATCGCCTCCACCGGCTTCACGGCGAAGAGCATCTGCCGGAGCTTCTTCACCTTCTCGTACTCCTTCTGGGTGAAGAGCTTCTCCTCCTTCCGCGTGCCGGACTGCGGGATGTTGATCGCCGGGAAGATCCGCTTCTCGGCCAGGAGGCGGTCGAGGGTGATCTCGCTGTTCCCCGTCCCCTTGAACTCCTCGAAGATCACCTCGTCCATCCTGCTGCCGGTGTCGATGAGGGCGGTGCCGACGATGGTCAGCGAGCCGGCCTCCTCGGTGGCCCGGGCCGCTCCGAAGATGCGCTTCGGCCGCTCCAGGGCCCGGCTGTCCACGCCGCCGGTGAGGGTCCGGCCCGAGCTGTCGACCTCCTTGTTGAAGGCCCGCGCCAGCCGGGTGATCGAGTCGAGGAGGATCATCACGTCCTTCCCGCTCTCCACCATGCGGCGCGCCCGCTCGAGCGCGAGCTCGGCGACCTTGAGGTGATCCCCGGTGGGCCGGTCACTGCTCGAGGACAGCACCTCGGCCTTGATGCTCCGGCGCATGTCGGTGACCTCCTCGGGACGCTCGTCGACGAGGAGCACGATCACGTGGATCTCGGGATGATTGGTCAGCACCGCCTGGGCGATGCGCTGGAGCATGATCGTCTTGCCCGCCTTGGGCGGGGAGACGATCAGCGCGCGCTGGCCTTTGCCCAGGGGGGCGATCAGGTCCAGCACCCGGGTCACCATCTCGCGGTGCCCGTGCTCGAGCTTGATCCGCTCCACCGGATCGATGCTGGTCAGGTCGTTGAAGTGCGGGAGCCGCGGCGCGCCGTCCACCGACTGGCCGTCCACCGTGTCCACCCGCTGGACGAGGCCCTTCGGCCCGCGCATCTGCGCCATCGCGGTGAGGTACTGCCCCTGCCGCAGACGCAGCTTCTGCACCAGGTTCTTCGGAATCTCCGCGTCCTCGGGACCGGGAAGGAGGTTGCGGCGGATCTGCCGGAGGAAGGCGTTCGGCCCTTTCGCCTCGGTGTCGAGCACTCCCTCCACCGGCGCGAGGTTGGGCTGGACCTGCGCCTGGGGCGGCCGGGGCGCTCCGCCCGGAGCCTGCTGGCCGGGCTGGGGCTGTTGCTGCTGGCGCGCCTGCCACTGCTGCAGCTCCTGAGGCGTGAGGAAGACCTGCGTCTGCTGCCCGTCGGGTCCGGTCTGCATCCGGTACGCCTGGCCCTCCGGTGTGAACAGCACCGGGGCGCCACGCCCGCGCCGGCGGCGGCGGCGACGGCGACGGCCGGAGCCGGGGGCCTGGCCCGGAACGGGCCCCGGTCCACCGCCCGGAGCGGAGCTCTGCCCGCCGGACGCCTCGGCCTCGTCGGGCCCATCGTCATCCGCGCCATCGTCTCCGTCGGTGTCCGGCGCCTCGGGCGCGGTGGCCGGGGCGGGGAGGGTGTCGGTATCGTTTTCGTTGCTCATCCAGTGCTCACGAGGGGGTGAGAGACCTGGCGGCGGAAGAGGGCGAGAGCACGAAAGCGCTCACGAGCCCCGACCGGTCCGGCAAGCCCCGGAGTTCGGCCCCGCCAGCCAGCCCGGGAATTGGGCCCGACCCGACGAGGACCCCCACACCATAGCACGCCCCCCGCCCGGATGCAGGCGATCGGCTTCCGTTCGCTCGCTCCCGAACACGGGCTACTGCAGCTGCAGCTCGAACGGCAGCGCGGCCTTCATCCCAGGCTCGAGCAAGAACAGGGAGGGGAGTCCCACCTCGCGCGCGAACCGCTGGAGCGCATCGGGCTCCGGCGCCGAGCGCTCGGCGTCCACCCCCATCCCCAGCTGGGTGAGCACCCCGTTCTCCCCGGCCAGCGCGCCGAAGAGGCCCACCGGCCCGCCGTAGGTCACGAGCTGGAGCTCCTCGCCGTCCGGGACCCCGGCGCGGCGTCGTGCCTCGGCGATGGCCTCGGGGAAGCCGCCGAGGGCGTCCACCAGTCCCCGAGCCAGCGCGTCCTCGCCGGACCAGATCCGTCCGCGCGCCACCGCGTCGACCCGGGCCCGCTCCATCCCCCGGCTCCGGGCCACCTCGTCCACGAAGTCTTCGTAGAAGGCGTCCACCCATCGCTGCGCCGCCGCCTGCTCGGCCGGGGTCCACGGCCGGTACAGCCCGAGGATGTCGGCGAGCGGCCCGCGCTTCAGCGTCTCCACGTTGATGCCCAGCTTCTTCCCGAGGCCCTCGAGGCCCGGCTTCAGGACGAAGACCCCGATGCTGCCGGTGAGCGTGGTGGGCTCGGCGAGCACCCAGTCCGCTCCCATCGCCGCGTAGTAGCCGCCCGAGGCCGCCGCCCCTCCCATCGTCGCCACCACCGGCTTGCGGGTCCGCGCCCGGAGCACCGCCCGGTAGATGATGTCCGAGGCGAGGCCGTCGCCCCCGCCGCTGTCCACCCGAACCACGATGGCCGCGACGCGCGGGTCGCTCTCGGCATCGCGCAGCCCTCGCTGGATGGTCTCCGCACCGGCGGCTCGGGAGAAGCCCAGCGGATCGCTCCGGCTCTTGCCACTGGTGATGGTCCCCATCACCGGCACCACCGCGATGCGGCGGGGCTCACCCCAGCGGCGCTCGGGCGGGTCCGGCCAGTAGGTCCCGATCCACTTGCCCTCCGGCAGCAGCGCCGCACCTGCGCGGTCCAGCTGCGCCGGGTCCACCACGTCGTCGGCGAGCTTCTCGCGGACCGCCAGGCGCGGCGGCAGGAGCCCCTCCTCGAGCACCTTCCGGAATCGCTCCGGGGAGAGCCCGCGGGCCTCGGAGACCAGGCCCTCGTAGCGACGCATCTCCGAGTCCAGGAAGGTGTCGAGCGACTCGCGCTGCTCGCGGCTCATGCTCGCCCGGGTGAGCGCGTCCGGCGCGTCCTTGTACGGACCCACCCGCGCGACGTCCCACTTGATGCCCAGCTTCTGCATCGTGTCGCCGAGGAAGATGGCGCTCGCCGTCAGCCCGTTCACCTCGAGAAAGGACTGCGGCGAGACCCAGATCCGGTCGGCGCCGGTCGCGACCAGGTACTCCTTGTCGCCGCCGGAGAGCAGCACCGCGGCCACCTTCTTCCCGGACCTCCGCAGCCGTAGTAGCTCCCCCCGGAGCTCCTCCGCCTCGGCCAGGCCCACCGGGAGTCGCTCGATCTTCACCACCAGCCCGCGGAGCGTCCGGTCCTCGGCGGCGCGGTGGAACCGGCGGAGCAGCCTCAAGTACGGGTCCTCGTCGCGGATGCCGAAGAGACCGAGCGCCGAGCCGCCCTCGCGAAGCGCCGTATCCAGGTCGATGAGGCCCACCCGCTGACCGAACTGCTCGAGTCCGTGATAGCGAGACGCCGAGAACCGGCCCTGGACGAGGTGGTCGAGCCCGTTCGGCCCTCCCCCGAGCGCATACGTTCCACCGGCGTGCGCCGTGTTCAGGGTGACCGACACCTGCCAGAGCCACGGGTCGCCGGCTTCTCGCCAGCTCTTCGTGACCGAGGTCCCGACCAGCACTCCCGGAACCACCTCGGCCTGGACCACTGCGCCCACCCGGCTCTCGCCGAGAGTATCGAACGCGGGAAACTGCCAGTTCGCCCCGAGGGTGAGCCAGTCGCCCCACGGTCGGACGCCGAACGCCGCTTCCCAGGTCCGTCCGCCGGTGTCGTCGCCGATGTCCTTGAGCGCGAGGCCCAGGGAAAGGAAGCGGGTCGGCCGGCTGGAGAGGCCGACGTCCCAGGTGTTCGGTCCGGGTACCGTGCCGAGGCTCGGGGTGTAGACGTTGAGACTCGTTCCCGCGCTGAGCCACTGGCCACCGGCGGAGAAGGTGTACGAGGTCTTCCGGTAACCGCTGCGCTCGGTGCCGGCGTACGGGCCGCGAACCCAGCTCAGCCCCACCCCGAATCCCACCCAGTCGAAGAAGGTGCTCCCGAACCAGAGGCCATCGACGATGGAGTCGAGGTGGAGGTTCCGCTCGTGCTGGTAGATCAGCATCGGCCCGCCGATGAACTGCAGGCCCGCGGGGTTGACCTCGGGTGCGGTGACCTCGTCGGCCAGCGCGGCGTTGGTGGGGGGAAGGGTGGGGCGGAGCTCGCCGATGGCCGAGGCCTGGGCGAGAGCGAGCGAGGGAAGGAGCAGCGCGAGCGGTGCGAGGCGGCGAGTCACCCCCCCTGCTTGGCCCAGGTCCAGCCCCGGAGCAGCAACAAAGCGGTGGGCTGCTGCGGCGGTCCGACACTCCGGGCGTGGCCCCCGTTTCTTGCCACGTGGGCGCCCGCCGTTAGGATGCCCTCGCTCCTGCAGGGTGCTACAGGGGAGAACCGCGCGGATTTCCTCGCCTTCTTCCCAGGCAGGCGGGCGCCCGGAGCGAGGCGATGGCACGACAGACCACGGCATTGAAAGCGCGAGGAGGCAAGGCGCCCCCCGGCAAGAATGGTGAGCTGGACCTCGGTGGAGGCGGCGGCGGTGACACGCCCGCGGCGCTCCACGAGGAGGCGCGCCGGCGGTACCTGAACTACGCGCTGAGCGTCATCACCTCGCGCGCGCTTCCGGACGTGCGCGACGGGCTCAAGCCGGTGCAGCGCCGGATCCTCTACGGGATGTGGCACGACCACCGGCTCACGTCCGACGCGAAGTACGCGAAGTGCGCCAAGGTCGTCGGCACCATCCTCGGGAGCTATCACCCGCACGGCGACACGGCCGTTTACGACGCGCTGGTCCGCCTGGCCCAGGACTTCTCGCTGCGGTACCCGCTGGTGGACGGGCACGGGAACTTCGGCTCCCTGGACGGGGATGCGGCCGCAGCCATGCGCTACACCGAGTGCCGGCTGGCGCCCCTGGCCTCGGACCTGCTCGCCGAGCTGGACAAGAACGTCGTTCCCTACCGCCCCACCTACGACGCGAGCACGCGCGAGCCGGTGGTCCTGCCCGCCCTCGTTCCGCAGCTGCTGATGAACGGCACGACCGGGATCGCGGTGGGGATGGCCACCAACATCCCGCCGCACAACCTGACCGAGCTGTCCGACGCGCTCACCGCGCTGGTGAAGAACCCGAAGCTCGAGACCAAGGATCTGCTCAAGTTCGTCAAGGGCCCGGACTTCCCCACCGGCGCCCAGATCCTGAACAGCAAGAAGGAGCTCCGGGAGATCTACGAGACCGGCCAGGGGTCGGTCCGTGTCCGCGGCGAGTGGAAGGTTGAGCAGCTCCCCCGCGGCGGGCAGCAGATCGTCATCACCTCCATCCCCTACGCGGTGAACAAGGCCAACCTGGTCGCGAAGATCGGCGACCTGGTCCGGGAGCGGAAGCTGGCCCCGCTCACCGACGTCCGCGACGAGAGCACCGCCGACGTGCGCATCGTGCTGGAGATCAAGCGGGACGCGGGCGCCGAGCTGGTCATGGCGTACCTGTACAAGCACACCCCGCTGCAGACGAACTTCAATGTGAACATGACCGCGCTGGTCCCCGGCGAGGACCCGGAGGTCGGCACTCCGCAGCGGCTGGACCTCAAGGCGATGCTCCAGCACTTCCTGGACTTCCGCTTCGAGGTGGTGACGAAGCGGCACGAGTTCGAGCTCGCCCAGGTCAAGAAGCGGCTCCACGTCCTGGAGGGTTTCGAGAAGGTCTACGACGCGCTCGACGAGATGATCCGCATCATCCGCAAGTCAGACGGCAAGCAGGACGCCGCGGCCAAGCTGATGAAGCGCTTCGAGCTGGACGCCGAGCAGGTGGACGCCATCCTCGAGCTGAAGCTCTACAAGCTGGCCCGGCTGGAGATCCTGGTCATCCAGAAGGAGGCCAAGGAGAAGCGAGCGGAGGCCGCGCGGCTGGCCAGCGTGCTGAAGGACACCAGGAAGCGCTGGGCCGTCGTCACCGACGAGCTCGCGCAGGTGAAGGAGAAGTACGCCGACCCGCGCCGGACCAAGATCGGCGGCGGCGGCGACGACGTGGAGTACTCGGAGGAGGCCTTCATCGCCGACGAGGACGCCCACGTGGTCCTCACCCGAGACGGCTGGGTGAAGCGGGTCCGGGAGATGAAGGATCCGAGCACCACCCGCCTCCGCGAGGGCGACGAGGTGATGGCGGTGGTCGCCGGGTCGTTGAAGAGCAACCTGGTCTTCCTCTCCAACTTTGGCTCGGCCTACGTGACGCGCTTCAACGACGTGCCCGCGTCCACGGGCTACGGCGATCCGGTGCAGAAGCTGTTCAAGTTCGACGACGGCGAGCGGGTGGTCGGTGCCCTGTCCCTCGACCCGCGGCTGCCCCGTCCCGAGTTGCTCATCGGCGTGAGCCGGCGCGGCTACGGGCTCCGGTTCCCACTCGCGCCGCATACCGAGGCATCCACGCGCTCGGGGCGACGCTACGCCCGACCGGGCGAGGGCGACGAGCTGGTGGGCGTGGTTCCAGTCGGCAACCGTGACCTCCTGGCCGTCGTCACCGAGCACGCCCGCGCCCTCGTCACCAAGGCCAACGAGGTCAACGAGCTCGCCGGTCCCGGTCGGGGAGTGACGGTGATCAAGGTCGAGCCCGACGACCGGGTGCTGGCCTTCCTCTGCACCGCGGACAAGGAGGCTCGCCTGGAGCTGGAGACCTCGAAGGGCAAGAAGCTGGTGCTCTCGCCGACGAAGTACGAGGTGAGCACCCGCGGCGGGCGCGGCCGGGAAATGGCCCGCAAGGAGACGGTGAAGCTCCTGCCGATGCCACTCCAGTGGACGCCGCTTCCTGAAGCGACGAAGGAGGAGCGCTGACCATGGCGACCGCGAAGAAGGCCGCTGCCCGCGGCGGGAGCTACAGCGCCAGCGACATCCAGGTCCTCGAGGGCCTGGAGCCGGTCCGCAAGCGACCGGCGATGTACATCGGAGGAACCGACCTCAGCGGGTACCACCACCTCCTCTGGGAGATCGTCGACAACAGCGTCGACGAGGTGATCAACGGCTACGCCGAGCGGATCGAGGTGACGCTTCACAAGGACGGGAAGACCGTCACCGTCACCGACAACGGCCGCGGCATCCCGGTGGACGTGCACCCCCGGTACCGGAAACCGGCGCTGGAGATCATCCTCACCACGCTGCACTCCGGCGGGAAGTTCGAGCAGGGCAACTACCTGCACTCCGGCGGTCTGCACGGGGTGGGCAGCTCGGTGGTCAACGCGCTCTCGAGCAAGCTGGTGGCCGAGGTGAAGCGCGAGCAGAAGAAGTGGGTCCAGTCCTTCTCCCGCGGAAAGCCCACCTCGAAGCTCCACTCCACCGGGCCGGCGCGCGGCACGGGGACCGCCATCACCTTCACCCCGGACGCCGACATCTTCGGGGAGAAGATCCGCTTCGATCCCGAGCTCATCCGCGAGCGGCTGGAGGCCAAGAGCTACCTCCACAAGGGCATGGAGGTCGTCTTCCGCGACCAGAGCACCTCGCCGGCCACCGAGGTGAGCTACCGCCACGACGGCGGCATCGAGGAGTACCTGGGGAAGGTCATCGCCGAGCGCGGGAAAGCGCTGGTCCCCGCCGGCGCCGCCCCGTTCTACGTCTCGCGCGAGGACCCCCGCCTGGAGCTGGCGGTGGCCTGGACCGAGGCCACCGACGAGCACGTCCGGAGCTACGTCAACGGCATCCCTACCGCCAACGGCGGGACGCACGAGGCCGGCCTCCGCTCGGGCCTGGTGAAGGCGGTCCGGAACTACATCGAGACCCACGAGCTGACACCCAAGGGCGTGACGCTCACCGCGGAGGACATCCGCGAGGGCATGGTGGCCATCCTCTCCACCTACGTCATCGAGCCGCAGTTCCAGGGCCAAACCAAGGGCCGGCTGAACAACCCGGAGATGGCCGGGCTGGTGGACAACGCGGTGCGGCCCGCGCTGGAGAAGTGGCTCAACGACAACCAGTCGGTGGCCGAGTCGGTGGTGGCCCGCATCACCCTGGCGGCCAGGGCACGCGAGGCCAGCCGCGCGGCGTCGCTGGAGGTCACCCGCAAGAGCGCGGTGAGCCACAAGCTGAACCTCCCCGGGAAGCTGGCCGACTGCGCGTCCACCAACCCCGGCGAGAGCGAGCTGTTCATCGTGGAGGGCGACTCCGCCGGCGGCTCGGCCAAGCAGGGCCGGGACCGGCGGACCCAGGCCATCCTCCCGCTCCGGGGCAAGGTGCTGAACGCCGAGCAGGCCTCCACCGACAAGGTGGCCAGCAACAAGGAGCTGCAGGACATCGTCAGCGCCCTCGGCTGCGGCATCGGCGCGGACCTGAATCTGGCAAAGCTCCGCTACGGGCGGGTGTTCCTCCTGATGGACGCCGACAGCGACGGACACCACATCGCCACCTTGCTCCTGACCTTCTTCTACCGGCACCTCCGCCCGCTCATCCAGAACGGGGTGGTGCACATCGCCCAGCCGCCGCTGTACCGGATCGACATCGGCAAGGAGACCTACTGGGCGCTCGACGAGGCGGACCGCGACCGCATCCTCACGGACAAGGCGAAGGGCAACGCCAAGCCGAACATCACCCGCTTCAAGGGTCTGGGCGAGATGCCGGCAGAGGACCTCAAGGCCACCACGCTCGACGCTCGGCGGCGGCAGTCCCTCCGGGTCAGCATCACCAACGAGCTGGAGACCGATCGGGTGATCAACGACCTGCTCGGTAAGGACGTCTCGGCGCGTTTCAAGTTCATCATGGAGCGGGCACGCGAGGTGGAGGGGGAGGAGCTCGACATCTGAGCGGTGAGACCCTGCGGTTCGTCGGCGTGGGCTCTCCCCAGTACGCCCAGGAGCTCGACCTCCGCTGGCGCGTGCTGCGGGGGCCGCTCGGCTTCGGGCGCGATGCAGTGGCCTTCCCGTTCGAGGCGGAGAGCCTGCACCTGGTGGCGATCGAGGCGGGGAGGGTCGTGGGCTGCGTTCTCTTCCATCCCGAGGGGACGGCGACCGGTCGGCTGTTCCAGATGGCCGTCGAGCCGGATCGCCAGGGCACTGGTCTCGGCACCCGGCTGGTCCGGGCCCTGGAGGACGAGGTGACCCGGCGAGGGTTCCAGGAGATCACCCTCCACGCCCGGGACACCGCCGTCGCCTTCTACGCCGGCCTCGGCTACGAACCATCCGGACCTCCTTCCGTGGAGGTCGGCATTCCGCACCAGAACATGCGCCGGGATCTGCCGGCCCCGGGGGCCTGAGCCGGGCCGCCGGTCCCGATCGTCGGCGAAGTCAAACCTGCCGGTTCCCGCGCCTGCACAGGTTGACCAGGCCCTTGGGGCACGCCGGGGCCGATCTCGTCCCTCGCTGTGGCCTCGCCCCCTCAGGTTCGCGTGGTGTCGACGCCGCATCGAACCAAGTCGGATCGGTCAGGCGAAGAAAATTGCAGGAAAGGATCGAGAGGCGATCCCCGCCGCCGGGCGATGGGTACGGACCTTGCCTTGCGACTGCGATGCGCGAGGGGCGAGGAGCAATCCGATGGGCGCTCGTCCGTGGCTGGTGCTCGTGGTCGGTCTCTTTCTCGCGTGGTCGGTCCCGGCGCGAGCGCAGAACAGCGACAACCCGGAATGTCTCGGCACCCAGTGCGGCACGCCGCAGGAGCAGGGCGGCGGCTGCGGATGCGGCTGTGGCTGCGGCTGTTCGGTGTGGGTGAGCTACACCGACGACGGCAAGACGCTGTCGTACACCGACGATGCCGACGGTGACGGCAAGTCCGACGGCTTCGACAACTGCCCCTTCGTCGCCAACCGC
>Ga0105104_10000664_pt1 | contig 26508 bp, 11 predicted proteins | sample PPLLaktember2015_3_FD_87034 | JGI IMG/M metagenome (GOLD analysis project Ga0105104, IMG submission 87034) | Freshwater sediment microbial communities from Prairie Pothole Lake near Jamestown, North Dakota, USA - PPLs Lake P7 Core (6) Depth... | ecosystem: Environmental > Aquatic > Freshwater >...
TCAGCGATCACACTTTTGCGGCCGATCAGCACAGGCGTGGCAATCCCCTCTTCCTTGATCTGGTACGCGGCGCGGATGACCTTTTGCTCTTCACCTTCCGCAAAGGCAATGCGCTTCGTCCCACCCGAGGAACGCGCCTTATTCTGGAAGAAGTACCGCACCTGCTCACCCTTCCCCTGACGATAAGCAAGCTGTTCACGATATTCATTGATATCGATGGGCTTGCGGGCAACGCCTGTCTCCATCGCCATCCCGGCGACGGCCGGTGCTTCCCACAACAACACACGCGGGTCGAGTGGTTTCGGGATGATATATTCGCGTCCAAACTTGATGCTATCGCCGCCATACGCCCGGATGACCGAATCAGGCACATCCTCCTTGGCCAGCGCTGCAAGCGCCTGCGAAGCCGCAAGCTTCATCTCTTCATTGATCGCCTTTGCGCGCACATCCAACGCGCCGCGGAAGATGAATGGGAAGCCCAGAACATTGTTGATCTGGTTCAGGTAGTCCGAGCGGCCTGTGGCGATGATCACATCCTTGCGAGCCTCTTTTGCCAGGTCAGGGTTAATTTCAGGATCAGGGTTTGCCATCGCAAAGACAATCGGGTCTGCTGCCATAGACTTGACCATCTCGGGGGTCATGACATTGGCAACCGAGAGGCCGTAGAACACATCCGCGCCGCGCAAGGCATCGGCGAGCGTACGGCAATCCGTATCCACCACGAAGCGTTCCTTATATTTGTTCATGCCCACGGTGCGGCCCTTGTACACCACGCCTTTGCTGTCGCACAGCATGATATTCTCACGCTTCACGCCCCAGCGGATGGCAAGTTCGGCACACGAAATCGCCGAGGCGCCTGCGCCTGAGATCACGATCCGTACTTCACCATGCTTCTTGCCCGCAATCTCGAGAGCGTTCGCCAGCCCGGCTGAGGAGATGATGGCTGTGCCATGCTGGTCGTCATGGAAGACCGGAATATCCAGCATTTCCTTCAATGTCTCTTCAATATAGAAGCACTCCGGGGCTTTGATATCTTCAAGGTTGATGCCGCCAAAGGTCGGGGAGATGGCTGCCACGACCTTGATAATTTCGTCAGGATCATGGCTGTCCACTTCGATATCGAAAACATCCACGTCAGCGAATTTTTTGAAGAGCACACCCTTCCCTTCCATCACGGGCTTGCCGGCCAGCGCGCCGCGATCGCCAAGACCTAAAATCGCTGTGCCATTGGAGACCACAGCGACCAGATTGCCTTTCGAAGTATATTCATACGCCAGTTCGGGATCTTTCTCGATCTCCAACACTGGCACTGCCACACCAGGTGTGTATGCCAGGCTTAGGTCGCGCTGGGTATCCATGGGCTTGGTCGGGACGACCGCAATCTTTCCGGGCTTGCCTTTCAGACGATGGTACTCAAGTGCATCTTCACGCGTAATTTTAGCCATACAGCCTCCTGTTGAAGTTCAGACTTTTTAAATTATGGCACGACTCCAATGTTTTCCCTAGTTCCATTTGTCACGATTTTTGAGGGGGGAACTAAGCCCTCCCGGCGCAATGGAAAAGCTATGTTAACAACCCTAAATTTTCATGTATAATTAAGGTAATCTGAAAGAAACAGATCCGAAAATTTCTGCCGCCCCGAAGGGACGGCCTGGCTGTAACTAATTCTGGATATTCGAGCACGAACCTCCCTCAATTTCGGGAGTTACTTTGTGAAGTCAATTTAGGATTAAATTGAATAATAACATGACTTCGCCCCTACAACCCTTGTGCCGAACGTGACTTTAAGACCCGGTCATGCGGGTTGATTTGTCGTCCCGCACGCTGCGCGCGGGACTGGGGCCTGCTCAACCTACCCAGACATTCCCACCCCGCTGGGGGCGGGATCTTCGACAGCCGAGGCCGCTTCGGATGGCTCTCGGTTGTGTGTATTTAAATGAAGAAGATTACGGCGATAGAAATACAAAAGAGGACTCCAAATCGGGTAAACATCCACCTGGATGGAGAATTTGCCTTTGGGCTGGCACGGATCGTCGCCGCGTGGCTGAGAGTCGGGCAGGAACTAAGCGAAGAGAAGCTGGAGCAGTTGCAGGCCGAGGATGCGCGTGAGCGTGCGTTCCAACAGGCAATGCTTTTCCTGAGCTATCGCGCCCGTTCCGAATCCGAAATCCGGCAGAACCTCCGTAAGCACGAGATCCCTGAGCCAGTGATCGAGCAAACCCTGGAACGGCTGAGACAGGCTGGACTTGCAAACGATCATCAATTTGCTCGAACGTGGGTGGAAAACAGAAGCGCTTTCCGCCCGCGCAGCCGTCGGCTGATGGCTATGGAACTTCGCCAAAAGGGCCTCGGCGATGAGGCGATCTCGTCCGCAACGGAAAGTGTGGATGATGAAGCCCTCGCCTATGAAGCTGCCCAAAAGAGAGTTGCCAGGTTGAAGGACCTGGAGTGGAACGAGTTCCGTAAAAAATTGAGTGATTTTCTCGGTCGCCGCGGATTTTCCTACTCGGTGATCGCGCCCGTCGTCACACGCATTTGGAATGAGGTGCACAAGGATGAACAACACTACGAAGAAGAGGACTTGACATGAACCCGATCGGTTGGATCATAATAAGTGTAATTTTTCTGATTTTGGGTGCTGTTGCCGGTTACTTTTTTCATCGTTATCAGGCTGAAGTCGCACGCAGGAATCAACAGGAAAAAGCTGATAATATTTTGAAGGGAGCCAGTGAGCAGGCCCGTCTAATTGAGAGCCAGGCACGTGAGAATGCCGTCAAAATCGTGCAGGCTGCCGAAACAGAGCTCAAAGAACGCCGCATCGAACTCAACAAGGAAACAGAGCGTCTCGACAAGCGTCGCTCCGAACTTGACAGCCGGGTGGATCGGCTCGAACAACGTGAACAGGCAATCAATAAACGCCAATCGCAAGTGGATCGGCGCGGGAATGAGATCGACAAACTGTATGAAGAACAGGTCAAGAAACTCGAGTTCATCGCGCAGATGACCCAGGACGATGCCAGGAAAGATCTCTTTGCGGCCGTTGAAAAAGAGGCGCGTGGCGATATGGCACGCATCATCCGTCAGATCGAAGCAGAGGCGCGTGAACAGGGTGAAAAGCGCGCCCGCAAACTGATTGCAGATGCCATCCAGCGGGTGGCATCTGAACACGTGGCAGAGGTCACGCGTGCGGTTGTCGTCCTTCCCAACGAAGAGATGAAGGGCCGCATCGTCGGGCGCAACGGACGCAATATCAAAGCCTTCGAGCAGGCTGCCGGCGTGGATGTGATCGTGGACGATACGCCAGATTCCGTCACCGTCTCATGTTTCGACTCTGTCCGCCGTGAAATTGGTCGCCGCTCCTTGAGCCGTCTCATCCTCGATGGACGCATCCATCCTGCGCACATCGAAAAGATCGTCGAAGAGGAAACCCGCGCGGTTGATAAAATCATTAATGAATCAGGGGAGCAAGCTGCTTATGAGGCCAATATCACAGGTTTGCACCCGGAAGTGCTGCGCATGATGGGCCGCCTGAAATTCAGAACCTCCTATGGGCAGAACCAACTCGCCCACGCCGTAGAAGTTTCCAAGCTGGCCGGCATCCTGGCGGCGGAGATCGGCGCGAATGTCGAACAGGCGAAACAGGGTGGCTTCCTGCACGATATCGGCAAGGCTATGGATCACAATCAGGAAGGCACCCACGCCAAGCTCGGCGCCGAATTCTGCCGGCGCTATGGTGTGAACTCCGTTGTGGTAAACGCCATCGAATCGCACCACCATGAGGAGGATCAGCTTACGGTGGAGGCGGTCATCGCGGAAGCCGCAGATGCCATTTCAGGTGCGCGTCCTGGAGCACGCCGGGAAGACCTGGAAGCCTACATCAAACGGATCCGTTCTCTGGAGGAAATGTCCATGTCTTTCGAAGGTGTACAGCAAGCCTTCGCCATCCAGGCGGGACGCGAGGTGCGCATCATTGTCAAACCGGACGCCATTGACGACCTCGCCTCGGCGAGACTGGCACGCGATGTTGCCAAAAAAATAGAAGAGACCATGCAATACCCGGGACAAATTCGTGTCACGGTAATACGCGAAACGCGCGCGACCGAGATTGCGAAATAACCGGCAACCTTTCAGCTTTAGGTTAAGCATGCTGGCTGGCGCGATCGTATAGACAACTATGCGCATCAGCCAGCCAGCATTTTTGTAAAGAAAATACACTGCTCTTATCATTTTTGTGCACAATAAAATCATTATAATAATTTAGTATGGTAGTTCACCGCCCGGCGCATTCATTCGCAGAAGTCATCGCGACAAGGTCCCTCGCACGTTTCCACGCGTGGATCTTAGCCGGACTGCTTGTTCTCTATCTCATTACATTTCCGATCTTCAAATCACCCATTTTGATCTCGGTGCCAGTCGTCGTCGCTGGCTGGTTCTATTACCAGACAGGCGGCCTGCTAGCCTCCATCCTGGGAACAGCTGTAAACATTTTTCTCTTTAATCAGTTTATCGGACAATTGAACCGGAGTTTTCTATTTGATTTACAGAATGGATACCTCATCGGACATTTCTTTGTTGCCGGGGTCAGCATAATGGGCGGCTATTTGCGGGGGGTCTTTGAAAACCTCTTCCAACTCAACCGAAGGTTGCGCTCTCAGGAGCGGTTTCTCAGCCTATCGAACATGATCGTTAAGAAAATTTTGGTGCCGAATAAGTCGGATCGACTCTTTGACGATATAGCCAATCACCTGACCAACTTGTTCCTGGCAGATTATGGTTACCTCATACGCTGGGATCAGGACCAGGAAAAAGCTTTCCTCATTGCTGTCACCAATCCGCTTGAAGTTTCCTACATCAACGCTGAACTGAATCCGGGGCAAACCAGGATCATTGAAAACGTAGTAGAGACCGGTCAGGCCCTTTTTATTGAAGATACCGAAGATACGCCATCGATCATTAACTCTCTCAAACTCACGAAAACTCCCCATCAGATTCGATCAGCCATTTGTTTCCCATTGGTTGCAAGAGAATATAAATTCGGTACAGCAATTCTTGCCAATGAATCTGCACGTCCTTACACCGCCGAGGACCTGGCCTATGCAGAACGAGTCGGCTATCAAATTGCATTGGCACTTTGGACTGTGAAACAGGATGAAATCAGCCGGCAACAACTCAATGAAACACGAACACTCATGCAGATTGGCCAGGCATTAGGTGAGACTGTACGTGTCGGATTAGACGTAGTTTTACAACAGATTGTTGATTCAGCCCGAAAATTAATTCCACAAGCGCAAAAGACTGTAATTCATTTGGTGGATAGCGATAGTGTATCCCTGATTCCGCAAGCCACTTCCGGGTTTCGCCAGGGTGAAAAGACAACTCCGAACCTGAGAATGCAGATAGGCAGTGGCGTGGCCGGACAAGTTTTACGCGACGGCATCACAGCCAACATAATGGATGTGAACACTGATCCGCGCTTTCTACATACGAACATAATGCCTGCCTACCGCTCTCTCCTTGTTGCCCCTGTGCAAACAGCCAGTAAACAACTTGGGACAATCAGCGTGGAAAGTGAAAAATCTCATGCGTTTTCCATGCATGAAGTGGAACTGCTAAAAGCATTAGGCAATCAGGCGGCGATCGCAATTGAAAATACACGTTTGTTTGAAACCACCCAGCAGAGCCTAAAAGAGGTGAATGCGCTCTATAAAATCAACCAGGGACTTGCCGCATCGCTGGATGCAGATCAGCTGATCCAGGATGTTCTGACCCTGCTCAAACAGAACTTCGGATATTATTATATTCAGATCTATTTGTTGGACCCTATAAACGGCGAACTTATTTTCAAAAGGGGCAGTGATGAGGTCGGCACCAAGTTGTTCGAGCAGGGATTTCGCCTGCCAAGAGGCAAGGGCATTATTGGCTATGTTGCCGAAACCGCAACCCCTTTTGTCACCAACAATGTCAACGATGTGGTGTTCTTCTATCGCAATCCGCTCCTGCCAAATACCCAATCTGAATTAGCAGTACCGATCAAGGTGGAAGGAAGAGTCGTCGGTGTCCTGGACATCCAGCATGAACCGCCTCAACGGCTCTCCAGGGAAGATTTGCAACTGATGATTGCCGTTGCCAATCAATTGGCAGTGGCTCTTCAAAAGGCAAATCTTTATGCTGACTTGCAGAAAGCTCTCCAACAGGAACAATCCATGCGTTCCCAGTTACTCCAGGTGGAACGTCTGGCGCTGATCGGCCAGTTGCTTGCATCCATCTCGCACGAACTGAACAATCCCCTGCAGACCATCCAGAACGCCTTGTTTTTGCTGAAAGATGAATTGAAACAATCGGGGGAGGGCCTGGATGAATTAAGCATCATTTCTTCGGAAGCAGACCGCATGGTGACATTGCTCGACCAGTTACGTTCCACCTACCGGCCGCTGCATGCAGAAGAATTCAAACCGGTTCAAGTAAACGATATTATTCAAGATGTACACAAATTAATTTCCACTCATTTACGTCATAAAGACATTAACTTCATGTGTCAGCTTGAGACCGACCTGCCATTCATCCGTGGCATCTCTGATCACATTAAACAAGTTGCGCTGAACCTTTTCATGAATGCAGTGGAAGCCATGCCCGCAGGAGGCAGTCTTTTTGTCGAGACATGCCAGCCACCTGCGAAAAATGAAATTGTACTCTCCATCAAGGATACTGGCATGGGAATAGATCCCGACCTGATCTCAAGGATTTTTGAGCCATTTGTAACCGGTAAAGAAGCAGGTACCGGGCTTGGACTAACAATTACACATGAGATTGTTCAACAACATCACGGCCGCATTCTTGCCGAAAATAATCCTGATGGCGGAGCAAAATTCACCGTATGGTTGCCTGTCTGGAAAGGCGGCCGGAGATGAATCGCTCCGGTCATATTTTAGTTGTGGATGATGAGGCAAATTTGCGGCAAACTGTCGCGCGCGTTCTGCAGCGGGCCGGGTTTGAAGTGACGACTGCCGCAAGCGGCAAAGAGGGACTGACGCTGCTTTCACAACAAGTATTCGACCTGGTATTCATGGACATACGCATGCCCGATATGACTGGGCTTGAAACACTTCAGACCATTAATGCAAACTATCCAAAACTGCCTGTGATCCTTTTCACCGGTCAACCCGATCTAAACTCCGCCGTGAGTGCCCTGCGTCAGGGTGCGATGGATTATCTACAAAAACCGTTGAAGCCTGAGCTGATCATTGAACGGGCCAAAACCGTGCTATTTAATCTGGAGCGTGACCGCCGCAAAAAGGACCTTCAGACGCAAATTGAAATTTTGCAAGCCGAGCTTCGGGATCTGGAAAACGGAGAGGGCACCGAACCCAGCCTGGAAGACAAAGGGTCAAATGGGGACGAACGCTATCTCAAACGCGGTAATTTGATCCTTGACCTGCATACCCAACGGGTTATCGTTGGCAACCAAACGATCGACCTATCCCCAACAGCTTTCAGCTATCTTATCGTCCTGGCACGCCACGCGCCCAACATCGTTGATTACCAGACCCTTGTCACGGAAGCGCAAGGCTATCAAACCGACGCGCGCGAGGCTCAGGAACTGACGAAATGGCATATCCATCAAATCCGTGAAGTCATTGAGCCGGATGCACAGCGACCCATCTTCATCATTAATGTACGCGGGATCGGGTATCGCCTTGTAATAGATTAAACTCTCAGAATTGCCTTGCCCGTAGAAACAGACTCACTCCGAAATTAATTTTCGAAGGTGAGTTTCTTTATTAAAGAGGAAGCTGATGACGCCAGGCGGTCCTCCCTGGCACCGCCCGTGATTTTTGAATTGCTAAGCAATTCATAGCAAATCAGGCAGGTGTACCATGAATTACGCGAATTGGTTGAAAATTTCCTGAAAATTCGCGGCTGAAGTTTTTGGCGCTCCTGTTTATAAGGGTAGCGCTGGATTTCTTTGACTCAGTGGGATTAGCCTGCTTCGCAGTCAGTATCCAAGTTGAGTTTGGGTCAATCATGTTTTACCAACCTTTGCCAACTTTCCCGCCTCGATACAAACCGCCAACTCCAGCGCTTCGTGTGAAAATGTTTGCATAGATAAACCAATGACCGCGGACCATAAACAAGGATCTGTGCCCACCCTCGTAGTGGACGATCAACTTAGTTAGGGCCAAAATGAACAAATCAATAACCAATCTCCTCAAAACAATATCTTCAGATCCTGAAAAGGGACAAAAGCAACGGGGATTCTTGTACAGCCTGTTACAGGCGCCGACGTTTGAAGATACGGCCAAAAACCGGCTTGCCAACTTGCAAAACAGGATCCTGATCGCATTGTTCGTGACAAGTCTGCTAGCCGTCATTATCCTGGTATGGAACTGGTCCGATACAACACCAGCAAGCCTGGAAATATTGCTGCTTGGTAATGGTTTTTTTGTGTTGGCATTCTTTTACCAGCGCCGCGGTCACATCGAGCGCGCCAGCTGGATCTTAGTCGGTACAGTGTACATATTTCTTCTATTCACTGTTCTTCGTACCGGCTTTGGTGTCAGCAGTATCATCCAGGCTGCGCTTCTGATCTCTTTGGCTGGCTTACTTCTCCACTCCTTTAACGTATTAACAGTTATGTTCGTTGCATTGGTGACGCTCGTGGCATCCCAGTCTATTTTCCCTGCCACGCAAATCACCCAAAATCAATTCATATTCGCAGTCTTGGTGCTAGCATTGGAAGGACTCCTTCTGACAGCGGCTTCGCATACACTGGAACAATCGTTTTCCGAAGTTGATCGGAGCAAGCAGGATATTCTCCAAGCTAATCAGGATCTTAAAGATCTATCGTTGCAATTGGCTACCCGTACAGAAACATTGGTCGCTGAAGTGGAAAATCGCAACGCCGCGGAGCAAACCGTTCTCCGCCAAAACCGGCTGCTAACGGCGGCAGCAGAAATCGCCAGTGCCACCACTTCCACGCTCGACGTGAGCAAATTATTGATTACTTCCACTGAACTCATCCAGGAAAAGTTTGGCTTTTACCATACATCCGTATTCCTGATCGAGTCCGGCTCGAACACAGCGGTACTCCGTGCCTCTGCCGGCGAGGGCGGGCATCGGCTGCCTGTAGATCAGCATCAACTGGTTGTTGGCTCCAAATCGCTGGTCGGAATGGCAACAGCCACACACCGTCCGGTCGTTGTGATGGACGTAGCGAAGCATCCAACCCACCTCAAGAATCCCCAGTTGCCCAACACCCAATCTGAAGCAGTAATCCCCCTGTTGATTGGTGAACTCGTCATTGGTGCACTCGACGTGCAGAGTACATTGGTGGATGCCTTCAGCGATTGGGACATCACTGTGCTAACCACCATTGCCAACCAGCTTGCAATCGCTGTTCAGAATGCGAGATTGTATACCTCGGTCCGGCAGGAAGTGGTGGAGCGCAGACGCGCCGAACAGGCTCTCCAGTTTGCCAAGGAAGCATTGGAAATCCAGGTGAAGGCGCGCACGGCTGAACTCAGTCAAGCGAATGAGCAACTCAGCATTGAACTGGCTGCGCGAGAAAAAAATGAGACTTTGTTTCGAATCCTGTTCGAACTTTCGCCTGATGCCGTGGTGCTTATTGATCCTTATGACCCTAATATCTTATGGCCAATCATTGATTGCAATGTGGCGGCTGGCCTGATGAGCGGTTATCATCGCGATGAATTGGTCGGACATCCCATTGATATTTTGAACTTAACGCCTGCCACAGAGGCCGGCCAAAGCGCCTATTTGAAAGAGTTGCGAGAGGCGGGTATTTTTAAATTTGAGACCTATCATCGCCGCAAAAATGGTGAGGTTTTTCCCATCGAAGTCTCTACTACGCTTATCACGATCGGCGGACGTGAACTGATAATAGGCATTGACCGCGACATTTCTGAGCGCAAACGGGCCGAAGCAGAATTGGAGCAATCTGTTTCTGCCCTGCATGCCACACTGGAAGCTACCGCCGATGGCATCTTGGTGGTGGATGGACAGGGAAAGATCGTGAATTTCAATCGACGTTTCACCGAGATGTGGCACATCCCGGACGCTGTTATGGAGTCTCAGGAAGATGATCAGGCACTGGCGTTTGTGCTGGATCAACTGGTTGACCCCAAATCCTTCGTGACAAAAGTCCAGGAGGTCTACAGCCAGATGGAGTTGGAAAGTTTGGATATGCTGCTGTTCAAGGACGGACGGGTCTTCGAGCGTTATTCCCGGCCTCAGTTGATTGGCGGCCAAAACGTCGGCCGGGTGTGGAGTTTCCACGATATCACTCAGCGTAAGCAGGCCGAGGAGAAATTAATCTACACTGCGCTACATGATCCGTTGACAAATTTACCGAATCGCGTGTTATTCATGGATCGTCTGCAACACGCGATGGAACGCGCTAAGCGGCATAAAGACTATAAATTTGCCGTTCTGTATTTGGACCTGGATCGCTTTAAAGTGGTCAATGACAGCCTGGGACACGCCATCGGGGATCTGTTGTTGATCCAAAGCGCACTCCGTCTTGCGTCTTGCCTGCGCAGTGAAGATACGATTGCTCGCCTGGGGGGCGACGAATTTGTCATCCTGCTTGAAGACATTCAAGATGCTATAGACGTTACACACATTGCGAATCGTATCCAGGCTGACCTGGCTTTACCTTATGACCTGGAAGGTCACAAGGTATTTGTCTCTGTAAGCATGGGCATTGTATTGAATGCAGCCAGATATGAGCAGCCCGATAATGTTTTGCGCGACGCTGATATTGCAATGTACCGTGCCAAGGGACAGGGCCGTGGACGCTATGAAATGTTCGACACGGCGATGCTGGCACGTGCAATGACACGGTTGGAACTGGAGACCGATTTGCGAAAAGCTCTGGAGTGCAAGGAGTTCATTGTTCACTACCAACCAATTGTAGAGTTGGGAACCCGCCGAATTGTCGGATTTGAAGCACTCGTACGCTGGCAGCACCCAACGCGAGGGCTTGTGATGCCGTCCGAGTTTATTCCAACGGCTGAAGAAACCGGCATCATCGTTCCGATCGGGCATTGGGTTCTCGTCGAAGCCTGTCGCCAGATCTGTGAGTGGCAGGAGCAGTTCCCTGCAGATCCACCGTTGACGGTCAGCGTCAATCTGTCGGCCAGGCAATGCTCCCAAACTGATTTGGTACAAAAGGTTGCCGGGGTTCTGCAAAAGACCGGACTACCAGCCAGCAATTTAAAGCTGGAGCTGACAGAAAGTATGATCGTGGAAGATGCCGAGTCTACCTCGGCCATGCTCTCGGAGTTACGTGCACTAGGCGTGCAGGTACAAATCGATGATTTTGGCACGGGATACTCATCGCTCGGTTATCTACAACGGTTGCCCATTGATACGCTCAAGATCGATCGGACCTTTGTCAGCCGGATCGGGAAAAACGGCAGTGGCTCAGAGATCATCCAGACGATTTTGATACTGGCACATGACCTGGGGATGAAGGTGATTGCAGAAGGCATAGAAACAGACGAACAACTGTCAAAACTGAAATCAATGGAATGCGAGTATGGACAAGGATATCTTTTTACCAAACCAGTGGACAGTCAAACAATCGAGGCATTGTTGGTAAAGTCATTTACCCAGAGTTGAGAGCCAAAAGGAAAGAGAAGGCAATTGAAAATGAGTCTTCGAGGATTGTGGATCTCTTTGGTTGCCTCTGGAATCGGGTTGACCTATTCGCTTTGTGACAGCCCAATTCTGTATGCTAGAATTCCCTGTTAGCTATTCCTTCAAGTTTGGTATCTGTCGTGGATTTCGCCGATATCTTTTTGGCAGTGTGTAACAAGTCTTTGTTGACCACCTTGATCTCTTTCATCAGAAATTGGATTCTTGTGACAGATTAACTCTCAGAATTGCCTTACCCGCAGGCACAGAGAACGACTCCGCTTCAGACCGGAGTCGTTCTCTGTTTTACCAACTTTTGCCAACTTTTCCACCCTGATACAAACCGCCAAATCCAGTGCTTCGTGTGAAAATGCTCACATGGCTAAACCAATGACTGTGGACCATAAACCGGCGTCTGTGCACATCCTGGTAGTTGACGATCACCCCAATACGGCCACAACTCTGGCACGTGCCATCTCCCAGCTGGGTGATGGAATTAATGTCATCTCTGCAACCAGCGGACAACAAGCTCTGGAGTATGCAAGCAATGACACAGTTGACGTGCTCATCACCGATATGATGATGCCCGGCATGAACGGTTTGGAATTGATCGAACACCTGCAAGCACATCCCGCCGGGCGACCGCTTCACATAATTCTCATGACCGCCTATGATGTCCCCGGCCTGAAAGAAACCACGCGGCGATTAAACATTCATAACACGATCATCAAGCCCGTTCCCACCGAACGCATCTGTCAGATCGTCAAACAGGTTCTTGATAACATGGACCATGTGAACGCCCCGGAGGGGGTACCAGAAAACTCGCCGCACTTCAAGATCATGATCGCCGACGATATTCCAGATAACGTCAACCTGCTCTCACGGTTTATCACAAACGAGGGCTATGACTATATCGTCGCCTCGAATGGCATAGAAGTATTACAAAAAGCGCATCTGGAGATGCCGGACCTCATCCTGCTCGATGTAAATATGCCTGAAAAAGATGGCTTCACGGCGCTCAAGGAATTGCGGGCCGACCCCGAGATCAGGCATATTCCGGTCATTATCCTGACTGCTGCACGTCCATCCCCGAATGACATTCAATGGGGGCTGAGTTTAGGTGCGGATGATTATGTCACCAAACCCTTTGACAAACGTGAACTGCTCGCGCGCATCCGCACCAAGCTGCGTGTCAAGGAAGTGGAAGATTCCATCCGGCGTCACAACCGCGAATTGAGTATTCTTCCTGAAATTGCCAGGGAATTGAGCGCGCGCCTGGATGTCAATGAACTGCTCGAGGTGGCACTGCGTCGCAGCGTTGAAACGCTGGGAGCCATTGCCGGTCACGTTATCACATTTCACCCCCGGGAGCCTTTACACAAGGAATACCGCATTTCCACTTCTGGAACTCCTCAATCCAGTCTACAGCTTCCGCCTCTGAATGACCTCATCCAGCAGATCAAAGAAAAACGTGCGAGTGTCATCATTGAGGATACACATGAAGATCTGCGCTGGCAATTTGGAACTGATGACTCAACCCGCTCGGTGATCATCGTTCCCATGATTGGCCGGTTTGAACTGCTTGGTCTTTTCATCCTGGCACATGAGCAGTCTGGTTATTTCAATGTGGAACACCAGGTACTTCTGCAAGCCATCGCCAGTCTGGCATCCATTGCAGTGGAAAACGCACAGCTGTACGCGAGTCTCATCCAGGAAGAGCAAAAGTTCACAGCCGTGCTGCACAATGCAGCAGACGCGATCCTGATGTTTGATGCCGAAAAACGTCTTTTGCTTGCAAACCCGGCCGGACGCAAATTATTCACCGACTATGAATTAAAAGTCGGACAACCACTGCCAGGTGGTTTGGGGTATGACTCGTTCCTACGTCTCCTGGATCAAACAGAACTTTCAAACGCTTCCTCCTCAGGGGAAATTGAGTGGCCCGATAAGCGTGTTTTCTCGGCGATGCTCACTCCCCTTACAGAAGGCGGCTGCGTCATTGTCCTGCACGATGTTACCCATTTCAAAAATCTCGAAAAAGTAAAAAACGAATTTATCGCCACCGCCTCCCACGATTTGCGCAACCCCATTGCCTCCATAGAAGGATTCAGCTGCCTGATCGAACAGGCCGGTCCCCTCAATAAGAGCCAGGGGGAATTTGTAAAACGGATCCAGAATACGGCCGAGAGCATGATCGAACTGGTCGAAAACATGCTCGATCTGGCAAAGATGGACCTGGGCGCAGAACCCAAACATGAAATAATTAAAGTAAGTCATTTGCTAAGCGAAATTGCGGATGAGTTCCAGCCGCAGGCACAAGCCAAGAGCCAGTTGTTAACGCTTGTAAAAGGCAGGAACGGTGTAACAATCCAGGGGGACGCATTGCAATTGCGCCAGGCATTACGGAACCTGGTAAGCAATGCAATTAAATACACACCCAACGGAGGCACCATCACACTTTCCCTTGCATGTGAAGCGGATACAGTAAAGATCAAGATCCAGGATACCGGCTATGGCATCTCATTGGATGACCTGCCATTTATCTTCGACCGCTTCTATCGCGCCCGGCATCAAGAGACCAAGGATATTCAGGGCAACGGGCTCGGATTGGCAATCGTCAAATCCATCGTCGAACGACACGGTGGACAGGTACAGGTGGAAAGCAAACCGGGGGCTGGGTCCTGTTTCAGTTTTTCCCTCCCGGTGATGAAGCAGGAAGCCACCACAGCACTTACGTCGGAAACACCATCATAATCGCTTGTAAAACAACAAAGGAGCAATATTATGTTGAACAAAAAGAATTATCGAAAAGTATGGGCCCTGTTTACATGGGTAATCATTGCCACACTGGTACTAAGTGGCTGCGGTGCTACTGAATCCAAAACCTACCGGGTAGGTTTGCTTTCCGGAGCGGATTCTTTTGACAGTGTTTTTGACGGTTTTAAAGCCCAGATGGCCGAATTGGGTTATGTGGAAGGCAAAAACATCAGCTACGATTATCAGGCTTCCGGTGGTGATGAAGGGAAGATGGCTCAATTCGCCCAGCAATTCGTGGACGATAAAGTCGATCTGATCTTGGTAACCAGCACAGGCGCCGCCAAAGCTGCTCAAACTGCGACTGCGGGTACGGATATACCGATTATCTTCACAGTCATACAAGATCCTGTTGCTATTGGCCTGGTGGAAAGCCTGCGCGACCCTGGCGCTAACATGACCGGTGTAGCCCGCCCTCCGGTGGAATATCTGGGCAAACGGGTTGAGTTCCTGAAGCAAATGGTTCCTGGTGTGGAAACTCTCTGGATTATCTACGATCCTGATTACGCCACAGCCCCTTCCAGTGTGCCTGCAGTACAGGCTGGGGCCACCTCCATGGGTGTGAAGCTTATCGAAACTCACGCCAAGTCATCGGAAGATGTGAACGCCGAGTTACAAAAACGCGCAGCTATGGATGAACTGGATGTGGATGCAATTCAATTGATGCCGGACCCCCTCAACTCGAACAGCTCCGAAGCCATCATCAATTTTGCCAACCAGCACAACATTCCGGTCGTAGGCCACGCATCGGTCCAAGTTAAATCCGGCGCCCTGTTCAGTTACGCGGATAGCTACCCTGATACGGGAAAGAAAGCTGCGTCGTTGGCCGATCAAATCTTAAAAGGCGCCAGTGCAGGTGATTTGCCTGTTGAAATTTCCGACCTGTTTTTGAATATCAATCTGAAGGCCGCGAATAGCCTTGGGATCACAATTCCCGAGGGCATTTTAGGGAGCGCAAAAGAGATTATTCGATAACGAAGGCAAGCAGAGCGAGCCTCGATCGCAATTTGGAGGCTCGCTCTAAAGACTGCTTCATCACCTGATTTTGCAGAAACTCAAGTGCCTGAGAGAAGGAATTCACAATGAGAAAAAGCTTACGAACACGATTAACGATTTACTTTATTGCCCTGGTATTGATCCCTCTGGTTCTCGTCGGAGCGATCGGTACATGGCAGTCCTACAATACGCAAGCTCCTCAGGCCCTGGATGCACAAAGTCAGGTAGCAAAACGCGTAGCCGAGCAGACCAGAAACTTTATCCAGGGGCGTGAAAACGAATTGCGTGCATTGGCGGATGTAAGTGGCTTATCGAATGCAACCCGCGAAGAGCAGACAAACCTGCTTTCCAAACTATTTTCAACCAACACCGTCTATGAAGAGTTGATTCTGGTAAGCGCCAGCGGCAGAGAATTGATCCATCTCTCACGTGTGGACATTATCACAGACCAGAATTTGGGCAGTCGGATTGGATCCAGTGAATTTGAGAGGCCCAAAGAAACTGGCAAGACATACTACGGGCCCGTTTCCTTTGATGAACTCACCGGTGAGCCTTTCATGATTATGTCAATTCCTCTCATCGATTTACAGACTGGGAGGCTGACTTATGTATTGATCGCCAATTTCCGGTTCAAGGCCGTGTGGGAGATCATGGCCCAGGCCGATGTGATCGGTAGTGGCGTTGTTTACATAATTGATCACAATGGTCAAGTGATCGCTCATGCCAATCCGTCTGTCGTGCTGCAGGGAACTAACGTTGACCTTCCCGAGGAAAATTCATTTACGGCCGGATTAAGTGGCGACAATGTAGCCATGGCGCGTGAGCACATTAATTTGAACGAACAGGAATTTGATATTGTTGCAGAACAGCCCGCTTCAGAGGCTCTATCCTCCGCGCTTAACAACATTTATCTTACCATTGGCGTCACGCTGGCAGCTATGGTTTTGGCCGGTTTCCTGGGTGTGCTGGCTGCCAGTCAGATCACGAACCCTATAGGTGAGCTGGCACGTACGGCACAGTTGATCAGCGAAGGTGACTTAACCCGGATACCCTCCGTAAAAAGCCAGGATGAAATCGGCGCTCTGGCTATTGCCTTTGGCACCATGACCACTCGCCTACAGCAAATATTAGGCACCCTGGAACAGCGCGTTGCCGACCGCACCAAAGCATTGGCTACATCGGCTGAAGTCAGCCGCCGCCTCTCGACCATCCTGGATCAGAAACAACTGGTCAGTGAAGTTGTGGAGCAGGTGAAATCAGGCTTCAATTATTATCATGCCCACATTTATTTATTCGATGAGTCCAGGGAAGAGTTGATCATGGCTGGCGGTACAGGGGAAGCCGGCCAGACTATGTTGGCTCGTGGCCACAAAATTTCCAAGGGGAAAGGCTTGGTTGGACGGGTCGCCGAAACAAACACAGCCCTGCTGGTTTCGAACGTCGCAGATAACCCTGATTGGCTTCCCAACCCATTATTGCCCGAAACTAAATCTGAAACAGCGGTTCCAATCTCCTTCGGAGATCAGGTTCTCGGCGTGCTGGACGTACAACATAATGTGGCCGGAGGTTTGAAACAGGAAGATACAGACCTGTTACAGGCAATCGCCACGCAGGTCGCGATCGCCTTACGCAACACCCGTTCGTATGAGGATGTCCGGAAACGCGCCGAGCGTGAGGCGTTGATCACTTCGATCAACCAAAAAATCCAAAGCACGACCACTGTAGAAAATGCTTTACAAATTGCTGTCCGTGAAGTAGGGCGTGCGCTGGGAGCACCGGCGAAAGTACGGTTGGCGCCGTCCGTTCAAAAGATGGAAAAGAAATGAAAATGGCTACTGGGGCTCTTTCGAAAACAAGAGCCACTTGTTACCAAGCATGTCCAAACATCAAACTCTGGAAAGGAGAGTAACATGAACACGAATCTTGTCTCGAAAATCCTGCTGGTCAGCATGGTGCTGGTGCTCGTGAGTTGTACGTCTGCACCCACAGCCGCGCCGACACCAGTCCCCCCGACAGCTACCCCTGAGCCGGCCGGTCCTGCTGCGCCTGCTTATGAGAATGGAAATACGATCGTCCTGACCACAGGTGAGTGGGTTCCGTATACCGGTGAGACCCTCGCAGAGTATGGGTTCTTTACGGAAATTGTGACTGCGGTCTTTGATGAGATGAAAATGACACCCGATTACATGTTCTACCCGTGGGAACGAGCCGAAAAGGCCATTGGGGATGGAGAGGCCTGGGGCGCATTCCCCTACTCAGCCAATGAAGAACGTGCAAAGACCTTCGCCTGGTCAGACAACATTGCCTATGGCAGGACGACATTTTTCTACTATAAACCGCATATGGAAGCCATCACCTGGGAAAAGTTGGAGGATTTGCAGCCTTATGTGGTGGGAAGCGTGACCGGCTACTATCACGAAACCATGTTTGCCGACGCGAAGCTTAACGTCGATGCCAGTTCAGATGAAGCCTCCGGCGTCAAAAAACTCCAGGCTGGCAGGATCGATCTGTTCCCCATGGCCGATCTCGTGGGTTGGGCACTGATCAAGGAATTGTTCCCTGATGAAGTGGAAAACTTTGGCGTCCTCGAGAAACCACTGGACCAGACGGAACTATGCATCATGGTGTCCAAGAGCGATCCAGAGGCTCTCAAGCTGTTGGACGAATTCAATGCTGCCCTGCAAGCGATCAAAGACAACGGTATCTATGAGGAAATCTTGACCAAATACGGTCTTACCTCGGAAGAGTGAATCAGTTGAAATGCACTCGGTCATCCGGACGTAACCGATGATAAAGAAGCTCTGGAGTGCAGGAGCCTGCCCGCATAAGTACAACAAACTCCTGCACTCCAGAAACAGGTTTGCCGAACATTGCATGAATGACAAGGTACGATCCATCACTTTATATGGTTTTTTGGCAAGCAGAGCGAGGCCCGGACGAAGGCCAGCGTAGCAGAAATGAGGAAAAGCATGAATCTAAAGAACATTCTGGATATCTTTCGCAAAAGAACCCTGGCTCGCGACCTGGCCTTGCGGCTCGCTGCTGTGACCACGATCAGCATCGTGCTGCTGGGTGCTGCCTATTATTTCGTTTCCGTGACACAAGCCGAGCGCGATCTGACCCAACAGGCCACACGCCGGATCGAGGAACTGGCTGACGTTCTGGCGATCCCTGTGTGGAATCTTGATGATGCTTCCATCGAGCAAATTGCCACAGTGTATCTGCAGTCGGAGAACGTGGTCGCCATGCGCGTACTGGATGATACGGCCAGCCCGATGTATGAGAGCCTGGCGGATGAACCAGACACCATCGTCGAAACCCGACCCATTATCTACAACGAGGAGCAGGTTGGCACAGTGGAGATCGAGGTCTCCAGGCAGCAGGTCGTTGACTTGCGGCAGAATATCATGTTCCTGGTGTTCGGGATTGTCGTGGTGATTGCGGCGGCGATCCTGGTCGCAGCCTGGTTCCTGCTGCAAACGTATCTGGGGTCACCACTGACCAATTTTACGGAAAGCCTCAATAGTTTTGCGGGTGGCAATTACAGCCAGCGGTTGGATTCGATGGCACAGGAGGAATTCAATGTCATTGCCAGGCAGTTCAATGCCATGGCCGACCAGATCCAGGCCCGCGATCAGTTTCTGGAACAGCGCGTCGCCGACCGCACAAAAGCCCTTACCACCTCGGCCGAAGTCAGTCGCCGCCTCTCCACGATCCTTAACGAAAGACAATTAATCATTGAAGTGGTTGAACAGGTACAGGCCGCCTTCGATTATTACCACGTCCATATTTATATGCTGGATGAAACGAATGGAAATTTGATCATGGCCGGTGGCACAGGGGATGTGGGTGCCTCCATGTTGGGAAGCGGCCATAAGATTTCGAAAGGCAAAGGCTTGGTAGGACGCGCTGCGGAAAACAATGTTCCAGTTCTGGTATCTGATACATCCAAAGACCCAAATTGGTTACCCAACCCGCTATTGCCAGAAACCAGGTCCGAAGCCGCGGTCCCAATTGCAACCGCCGACAAAGTGCTGGGCGTTCTCGATGTCCAGGACAATGAAATCGGTGGGTTAAAACAGGAAGATGTTGATCTGCTTCAATCCCTTGCGAACCAGGTCGCCATCGCATTGTTGAATGCGCGTTCTTACGTGGATCTTCAACAACGTGCCGACCGGGAGGCGCGTATCACATCCATTGGCTTAAAGATAAAGAGCACAACTTCCATCGAAGCGGCACTACAGGCAACTGCACGTGAGCTTGGCCGAACCCTGGGCGTAAATGATATCCGGGTCATCCTTGAGGCTCCCGGTACGATAAACAACAGCCAGAAACCCGACTAGGTTACCGCGTAAACTGAGGAGCACTATTTATGGCTAAAACTCGAAAACCAAACGAAGATGAAAAAATCGTGAAGGAAAATGTCCAGAAACGATTTAAGAACATGTTTTCAGGGGAAAATCAGCCGCTCTCGAATTTGAGCCTCCAGGAAGTGGAAGCTCTGCAAACGCGGGTTGCCGAGCTGGAGGCGCAGTTGGAAGGGCAGCCAGCCACACCGACTGAGTACAAGCCCGTAATGCCCGTCGTGGCTCCAGCCCTCCAGTCCCCATCTGGAATGCCGGCCAGGAAGACCCGTAAGGGCCAACACGAGCCTGCTGTTACTGCCGCGCTGCAGAAGCGTATCGGCCTGTGGGTGACAGGGATATCGGCTGCTGTCGGCCTGGCTTTTTTTGTGGTGGCGCTGTATATCGTGTTCGACCTCCAGGGCGGAATGATGGAGTTGTCAGATATAGTCCTCATGCCATTCACTGTGTTGATGTTTATCGCCAACCTGATCGGCTGGAGACTCGTGCAGCGCAACCGGCCTGTACTAGGTGTGTGGATATCTTATCTAACCAACGTGATCCTGGCTCCGGTCCTGGTCGTCCTGGTTCTCAAAAATTTTTACGTCATGATGATTGGATACCTTGCAATATTCTCCCTTCTTTTTATTGTCATGGTTCTTCCAAAGACATCAAGAAGACAGGCAATCCTCGCCGCCATCGGCGCGGCACTGGTCATTGCAGGCATTGAGGCCTGGAATCCAGCATTTCGCCTTGGCACCAGCCACATCCAGAATTTCACGCTGATGGTCCTCGGACCTGCGGCGGTGGGAATTCTTGTTCTCTTCATCACCACTCAGCAACTGCGAAATCCCAGAATCCAGACGCGCCTGACCGCCCTGATCATGGTCGTTATCATTCCACTGCTTTTGGGCATCAGCATCCTCGTTACCTCGCTCGCCAGAACACGGATCGAGGCTGGCGCCAATACGGAATTGCTGGGCACCAGCCGCGGCCTGGCATCCATCGTTTCGACCTGGCTGGAACTCAATTCCAACGCTCTCCAGGGACTGACCTTACAGCCAGGTGTCTTCCGCATGAATGCGCATCAGCAACAGCCAGTGTTGCAGGCCATGGCAGAGGCGTATCCGTACATGTATTTGGTCAGCACCACGAATCTCGATGGATTTAATATCGCCCGAAACGACAATGCGGACCTCACGGATTATAGTGACCGGGATTGGTTCAAGGGCGCCAGCGCCGGTTCGCCGGTCACTTACCAGAGCCTGATCGGTAGGACAACTGGAAAGCCTGCTCTGGTAGTCTCCATGCCAATTAGGACCGGGGCCGGAAATATTGTAGGGGTGGGCATGTTCGCCGCTGATCTGACTGATTTGGCTGAGGAGACAAAGGTCAGCACAATTGGAGAGCGCGGGTTTACTTATATTGTAGACGCCAACAATCAGGCTTTGGCGCACCCAGACCCAACCTATACCGCCGAACTGCGGGATATGAGCGATTACCCGCCTGTGGCAGCTCTGCGCCAGGGCCAAACCGGCCTAATCACCTTCACTGACGAGAACGGCGACCGCTGGCGCGCTTATGCAACCACACTGGATAACGGCTGGGCAGTCATCGCACAACGGCCTGAAAGCGAGATTCTCGCGCCTGCACGCCAGTTCCAGATCGTTGTCATCCTGTTGGTCGTGGCTGGGGGCGGGATCATGCTGGCACTTGCCTGGGTCACCATTCGCCGTACTCTTCAACCTATTGCTACACTCACAAGTACCATCTCCGCTATTTCAGCCGGCGACTTAAGCCGCGTAATTGAAGTGAAGAGCGAAGATGAAATCGGGGTGCTGGCTTCCACCTTCAATAACATGACTAACCAGTTACGCGGCTTGATCGGTTCGCTGGAGGGACGTGTAGCTGAACGTACGCATGACCTCGAGCTGGCTGCCGAAATCGGCCGGACCGTTACAGAAAGAGTAACACAGCTATCTGAAATGTTGACGGAAGCAGCCGAGATCATTCGCGCAAGATTCGATCTATATTACTCCCAAATATACCTGACCGATCCTTCAGGAGAAAGAATCATCTTGCGTGCCGGGACTGGCGAGGTGGGAAAAGAGTTATTACAACGCGGACATCATCTGCTCGTCAATTCCAACTCGTTGAATGGACGTGCCGTTGTTGAAAAACAGGCGCAGATCGTTGCCGACACAAACGAAAACCCGAAGTTCCTGCCCAACCCGCTACTTCCAAATACCCGTTCCGAAATGTCTGTTCCCCTGATTGTCGATGGAAAAGTGGTGGGTGTACTCGATGTGCAGAGCGAACGACCTGGCGCATTATCCGAAAGTAACCTGCCTGCATTTGAGGCGCTGGCCGGGCAGCTCGCTATCGCAATTCGCAACGCGGCGTTGTTCACAGAGGTCCAGGAAGCCCGTTCGGAAGTGGAATCGCAGATCAGCCGCTTCACAAAACAGGGCTGGCAGGATTTCCTGGATGCCATACGTCAGGGACACAGGATTGGTTTTGCGTTCAATGACAGCCAGGTCATCCGTTTGAAACCGGAGATCCTCACAACAATATCGAATGCAGACTGTCTCAATCTGCCTATTACTGTGACAGGAACCAAAGTTGGCGCGATCCAACTCCCTGCCAATTTGAAAGCCAATGAATTACAACTGGTTAAATCCGTCAGTGAGCAACTGGCACAGCACGTGGAAAACCTGCGCTTGCTGGCACAGGCTGAACAGTACCGCGCCGAGGCTGAAGAAGCGGTTCAGCGGCTCACCCACGAAGGCTGGGCTAGCTTCCTGCAAACGCAGGAGAAACTTGATCCTGGTTATGTGTTCGATCTGATCGAGGTCAAACCGTTGTCTGAGAAAAGCAATGATCCTTCCGATTATGCAGTCAAGCAGCCGATGACCGTAGGCGATCAAGTCATCGGTGAATTGGCTGTAGATAATCCCGACCCATCCGCGGAGGTGGCCGAAGTGGTCGCGGCCATAGCCCAACAACTGAGCGGGCACATTGAAAACCTGCGGCTGTCCGAATTAAATGAAAAACATGCCCAGCGTGAACAAACTCTGCGTCAGATCACAGGCGCATTGCGCAGTTCAAACGATCCTGCGACCATCCTGCGAACGGCGGTCCGCGAACTTGGGACCATCATGGGACGCAGGGCAGTCGTTCAACTGACAGGCATGCAACGGGCTAAGCAGCCAGAATCCACCGCAGGCAACGAAAACGAATCAAATGCTCCTGCGAATCACTCCTGAGAAGCGCGGTTGGAGGTATGAATGACGACAATAAATAAAAAACTGAGAAGCGACGGACAAAAACAAGCTGTACAAAACACACAGACCAGTTTGCAGTTGCTGCCACTGATTATGAACAACATTCCCCAGGCAGTATTCTGGAAAGACAGGGACTTGGTCTATTTGGGATGTAATCAGGCTTTCGCAGATGATGCCGGGTTTTCGTCGTCTGAAGAGGTCATCGGAAAAACCGATTTCGACATGCCCTGGAAGGATCAGGCCGAACTTTATCGCGCCGATGATCGACGTGTGCTGGAGAACGGAGAATCAAAACTCAATTATGAGGAGCCTCAGACAACACCCGCTGGGGCAACGATCTGGTTACGTACCAGCAAAATTCCAGTGTACGAGAACGATCAGGTCGTTGCCATATTGGGGATGTATGAAGATATCACTGCCTACAAAAAGATCCAGGAAGTGAGCGAGAGTGAAAAGCAGCGCTTTCAGACCATCCTCGAGACGGTCAGGGTACCGACGATTATTTCGCGCCTTTCCGATGGTATCGTGTTATACGCCAACCAGGCTATCGCTCAGGTCAGCCAGGTAAAGCTGGAGAAGTTAGTCGGGTTCAAAACAGGAAACTTTTATGCCAACCCCGAAGATCAGGACAAAATAAGGAGTGCTCTCCGGCAGTATGGTCATATTGACGATTTTGAAGTTCAATTCCGTCGAACAGACGGGAGCCTGTATTGGGCGCTGTTATCCTCCCGCATGGTCAGTTACGAAGGCGAAAACTGCGTGCTAAGTTCGTATGTAGATATCACCGAGCGCAAGCAGGCGGAAGAAGCATTACGTGAATCAGAAGCCAGATACTCAGCCGTCGTGACACAGGCAAAGGATGGCGTGGTCATTATCCAGGACAACATCCTCCAATTTGTCAACGACGCAATGGGAGATATGCTTGGATACCCTGCGTCTGAGTTGGTGAATACTCCTATTATTAACTACATTGCACCCGAAAGCAGAGAACTGATCGTGAATCGGATCAAGGCACGTTTGGCGGGTCAGGAGGTCCCTGCGCTGTACGAAGCCAAGTTGCTGCGCAAAGATGGGATGCTCATTGACGCCGAATTATCGGCTGGCGTCATCGAATATCGTGGCAAGCCCGCTGACGTAGGCATGATCCGCGATGTTACCGAGCGCAAGCATGCGGAAAAAGTATCAGAAGCTCTTCATGAGTTCTCTGAGAAACAATCCTCGGTCTTCGCGGAGCTGGCTCGCAGTGAAAGACTCTACACCGGCGACATCCAAGCCGCCTTTGCAGAGGTCACCGAAGCTGCCGCCAGGACGCTGAACATACAACGCTCGAGTATCTGGTACTACAACGAAGATCGCACCGAGATCCGCTGCATGGATCTGTTCGAGCAGGGCAAGGGTCACTCCGAGGGGATCGTGCTCTCCAAAGCGGACTTCCCCTCCTATTTCAAAGCCCTGGAAGATGAAAAGGTCATCGCCGCCGAGAACGCCCACACTGACCCGGCCACCCACGAATTCTCAGCCTCCTATTTGACTCCACTGGGCATCAATTCCATGCTCGACGCTCCGATCCGTCTGAGGGGACGTGTGATCGGCGTCATCTGCAATGAGCATGTCGGTCCGTTCCATCAATGGACGACGGAGGAGAAGAACTTTGCCGGCACGATCGTAGACTTCATTACTGTTGCCGTGGAAACGCAGGAGCGTAAACAGGCCGAAGTAGCCGTCCATGAGAGTGAGGAAAGGTTCCGCCGGTTTACAGAGGCGACGGGTGAAGGTTTGGTATTCCACGAACAAGGCAAGATCATTGATGCAAACCCGGCGGGACTTGCCATGTTCGGACTTAAAGAATCTTCCGATTTCATTGGCAGAAACTTACTGGAGTTTGTCCTGCCCGAGTTCCGCCAATTAATAGTTGATAAAATGCAACTGGAGGATGTCCCGTCCTACGAAGTTAAGTGCATCCGTGCAGATGGTGCCATCTTTCCAGTAGAGACCTCGACCCGCACCTACCAGACGGGCGAGCGTATTATCCGCGCGACATCCATTCGCGACATTACCGAACGCAAGCAGGCGGAGACCGAACTGCAACAGGAAAAGGTATTGTCCGATGCGATCATCAATGGCTTGCCAGGTGTCTTCTACCTGTTCGATACACAGGGGAAAATGTTCCGGTGGAACAAACAATATGAACAGATGATGGGCTTCACTCCCGAGGAAGCAGCCACCACGAACGCGATCGATGCATTTGCCGATGAGGACAAAGAACGTGTTATGACCGCCATTCAACGTGTCTTTGTGGAAAAGCAGGCGACGGTTGAAGCCAACTTTCTAACCAAAGATGGCAGGCGTATCCCCCATTATCTCACCGGTCAGGTTCTCCAGATTGGCGATCAAGTGTATCTGGCTGGAACGGGCATCGATATCACCGAGCGCAAGCGGTTGGAAGATCAAGTGCAGGAAGCTTTTGAACGCCGGGGGCTCCAGGTACAACTCTCCACCCAGGTCTCCCAATCCATTGCCACCGCGCCCAGCCTGGAAGAGTTATATCCACGCGTGGTGACGCAAGTGAAGGAACAGTTTGGTTATTACCACACACAGATTCTCCGATACGATGCAGCCCAGGAAGCTGTCGTGCTGGTCACCGGTTATGGTGAGGTCGGCACGAAAATGCTGGCTGCCGGGCATCGTTTGCCAATGGGTGAGGGTCTGATCGGAACCGCAGCTGGGACCGGGGAAACGGTCTTGCGCTCGGTTTTGGAAAATGATCCGGATTGGCATCCCAACCCCCTGCTGCCAGAGACAAAAGGTGAGATCGCGGTACCAATCAAGCTGGGAGATACCATCCTGGGTGTACTCGACGTTCAGAGCAGTGTAGCTGGCGCCCTGGATGCAGATGACCAACTCCTCCTGGAGGGTTTGTGCGGGCAGATTGCGACGGCGATTGAGGGCACCCGCCTGCGCCAGGAAATGGCTGAACGGCTCGAGGAAATCAGTCGCCTGTATCGCGCCATGAGCCATGAGGGCTGGCAGACCTATCGGGAGAAAGCGGAGATTCCATCAAGCTTCATGTTCGACCAGGGTGGGCTTAGACCCGTCAAGGATTCCGGGCTGGCAGAAGAACTGTTCGCCAGTATCCCTCTCACGGTGCCAGGCGGAGAGGTCATCGGGAGCTTGGGGGTGGCGGATGATCCCCAACGTCCCATCACATCCGAGGATCAAGCTTTTTTACAGCAGGTTTCTGAACAGGTGGCTTTGGCGCTGGAAAGCGCACGCCTCTTCGAACAAACAGAACAGCAGCGTGGCGAACTGAATGAAGCATTGGTTATCGCCAAGCTGGCGAATTGGGAGTACGACGTAAACAGAGATCGCTTCATTTTCAACGATCACTTTTACTCCATCTTTCACACCACAGTCGA
>Ga0105104_10000665_pt1 | contig 26506 bp, 26 predicted proteins | sample PPLLaktember2015_3_FD_87034 | JGI IMG/M metagenome (GOLD analysis project Ga0105104, IMG submission 87034) | Freshwater sediment microbial communities from Prairie Pothole Lake near Jamestown, North Dakota, USA - PPLs Lake P7 Core (6) Depth... | ecosystem: Environmental > Aquatic > Freshwater >...
ACCGTCGATGTTGGCTGTCAGCGCAGCGCCGCCCCCTCCCCCACCTCCGCCACCCCCTCCGCCGCCTCCGCCCCCACCCCCTGGGTTGTTTTCACCCCCGCCACAGGCCGTCCACAGGACCGCGGCGGCCATCATCCCGAGCGCAGCTCTCATCGGCCCAACCCTCCGTTTGCCCGCGCTCCGTCGCGCGTGCTACGCCCTCCGGTGCGCAGAAACAGGACGGAACCCGTCATGCCCCGAGCAGGACCCCGATCGTCTGGAGTCCTCGACGCTGGAGCACGGGACCACCTGTTCACCGCCGCCTACGACGAGTTGCGCCGCCTCGCGGCCACGGTGCGCCGCGACGACCCGAGCCGGACCCTCAGCCCCACCGCCCTGGTGAACGAGGCCTGGCTCAAGCTGGCCTCGTCGCCGGAGTTCGCCGCCACCTCACCCGCCCACTTCAAGCGCATCGCCGCGCGCGCCATGCGTCAGGTGCTCGTGGAGGCGGCCCGGCGTCGCTCGGCGCGCAAGCGCGGCGGTGGCGCGCCGCTGGTCACCTTCGACGAGGACACGCTTCCGCCCGAGGCGGGCTCCGAGCAGGTGCTGGCCCTCGACACCGCGCTGGAGTCGCTGGCCCGGCTCGAGCCGCGCCAGGCGCTCATCGTCGAGAGCCGCTTCTTCGGTGGCCTCGACGTCCGCGAGACCTGCGAGGTCCTCGGCGTGTCCGAGGCCACGGTGCTGCGCGACTGGCGCGCGGCGCGCGCGTTTCTGGCCCATGAACTCCGGCACACCGGCTGACCCGATCTCCGGCCCGTCGCGCTGGCGGCGGGTGCAGGACCTCTTCCACGCCGCGGCGGATCTGCCGGCTGCCGAGCAGCATGCTTTCCTCGAGGAGCGCTCGGAGGGAGACACAGCGCTGGTGGCGGAGGTGGAGGCGCTGCTGGTCGAGGACCGGACCCCGGGCTCGTTCCTGGACCGATCGCTCCCGGAGGTCGCCGGCCACCTGTTGCTCGGGTCCGCGTCGCCGGGACGGGTGGGCACGTACCGGGTGCTGCGTCTGCTCGGCGAGGGCGGGATGGGTGTCGTCTACCTCGTCGAGCGAGAGGACGTGGGCGGCCGCGCGGCGCTGAAGCTCCTCCGGGATGCCTGGGTCTCACCGTCGCGCCGGGCGCGCTTCCTCTCCGAGCAGCGCACGCTCGCGCAGCTGGACCACCCGGGCATCGCCCAGCTCCACGATGCGGGGGCGCTGCCCGACGGCACGCCCTGGTTCGCGATGGAGTACGTGGAGGGCGTCCCGCTCACCGAGTACTGCCGCGCCCACGGCTGCGGGCTGGGCGAGCGGCTCCGGCTGTTCCGCGCAGTGTGCGAGGCGGTGCAGCACGCGCACCGGCATGCGGTCATCCATCGAGATCTCAAGCCCTCCAACATCCTGGTGAAGGCCGACGGGGCGGTGAAGCTGCTCGACTTCGGCATCGCCAAGCAGATCGATCCCACGGGTCCGGGGACGGACCCGACGCGCACCGGTCTGCGCCTGATGACCCCGGCCTACGCCGCGCCCGAGCAGGTCGAGGGGGGCCGGGTCGGAGTCGAGACGGACGTCTACGCGCTGGGAGTGCTGCTCTTCGAGCTGCTCGCGGGTCGACTCCCGTTCGACCTCACCGGCCTGCAGCCCCACGAGGCGGCGCGACGGGTGCTGGAGCAGGAGCCACCGCGGCCCTCCCAGGTCGCGGGCCGACCGGTCCAAGCGAGCCGCGCCGCGTGGGCCGACCTGGACGTGCTCGCCCTCACCGCCATGCAGCGCGACCCGGCGCGGCGGTATCCATCGGTCGAGGCGCTGATCCGGGATCTCGACCACCACCTGGCCGGGGAGCCGCTGGATGCGCGCCCGGACTCGCTGGCCTACCGCGCCGGGAAGCTCCTGCGGCGGAACGCCCGGACAGTGCTGGTCGCGTCCGCCGTGGGCGTGGCGGTGCTCGGAGTGACCGCGTACTCCGCGGTCCGGCTGGCGCGGGCCCGTGACGCGGTGGCCGCCGAGGCCGCGAGGACCCAGCGCATCCAGCAGTTCATGCTCCAGCTCTTCGAGGGAGGGACCGGCGAGGTGGGACCCTCCTCCGACGTCAAGGTGGTGGACCTCGTGGACCGGGGCGTCCGCGAGGCGCAGTCCCTCGACGCCGAGCCCGCGGTGCAGGCGGAGCTGCTGCAGACGCTGGGAGGCATCGCCCAGAACCTGGGGCGGCTGGACCAGGCGGAGACCTTGCTCAGCCGCGCGCTCGAGCTCAGGCGCACGGCGTTCGGCCCGGACCATCCGGACGTGGCGCGATCGCTGGTCGCCAGCGGACAGCTCGTCAGCGCGCGCGGACGCTACGACGACGCCGAGCGGCAGATCCGGGAAGGCCTGGCCATGCTGCGCCGACACCGCCCCCGGAACGATCCCGAGGTGGCGCGGGCGATCTCGGCGCTGGGTCGCGTGCTGGAGAACGCCGGCCGGTACCCGGATGCGATCCGTGAGCTCGAGGAGGCGGTCCGGCTCCAGACCGGCCGTCCCGGGCTGGAGGCCGACCTGTCAGCGAGCCTGACCGAGCTGGCCAACTGTCACTTCTACACCGGCCAGTACCCGAAGGCCGATGCGTTGAACCAGCAGGTTCTGGAGGTGGACCGCCGCCTCTACGGGCCGCGCCATCCGCACGTGGCGGACGACCTGATCAACCTCGGTGCGGTGCAGCTCGAGACCGGACACTACGACGCAGCCGAGCGGTGGAACCGCGAGGCGCTGGAGATCATGAGCGCCTGGTACGGGCCCGACCATCCGGAGACGGCCTCGGCGCAGACCATCCTCGCCCGCTCGCTCCTGAGGCTGGAACGCCGGGACGAGGCGCGCGAGCTGCTGACCCGCGCGCTCGCGACCCAGGAGCGGGTGTACGGGCCCGTCCATCCGCGCGTCGCGTCCACCCTGAACGAGCTGGGCCTCGTCGCTCGCGACCAGGGGCGGCTGGACGACGCGGCGGCCGGCTTCGGCCGGATGGCGGCGATCTACGACGAGGTCCACCACGGCAAGCACTACGTCATCGGGGTCGCGCTCTCGAACCTGGCGGACGTGGAACAGCGGCGCGGCAACTCCGCCCGGGCGCAAGAGCTGTTCCGCCGGGTCCTGGCGGTCTACGGGGACACGCTGCCCGAGGACCACCCGCTCCAGGGTGTCGGGCGGGTGCGTTTCGGGCACGTGCTGCTCGCGGCGGGACGGACGGCGGAGGCAGAGGCCCAGAGCCGAGCCGGGTACGAGCTCCTGGTGAAGCGCAAGAACCCGCAGGCCACGTGGCTCACGATGGCGCGCCAGGACCTGGCCACCGCGTACCGCGCGCTGGGTCGGGCCGCCGACGCGGATCGCTTCCAGGCTGAGCTGGCCGCCGCGTCGACCGGCACGAAGAAGTGAGCCGGCCTCAAGAGGTCGCCTCACGAGGTGTCTGGCACCACGGTCTTCTCGTCTTAGGTTTTCTGATGTGTTTTCAGGCGCTTAGGACTCGAAGGGACTGCCCAGGCCCGTTTGGGCTCAGCACCGGGCGCTGGGATCGTTCGGCGCCCCCCCAGTAACGAGGTGTCAGTAACGAGGTGTCCAGTAACGAGGTGTCTGGCACCCGTTCCGGGCACCCGTTCCGGGAGGGTCCCTCCCGTCCGTCCCGCCAGCTCGGCCGAGGCCGCGTGACAGCCCGGCCGCCGTTCCTGCGCATGGAGGGCTGGAGTCGTCCCCCGGAGGAGCCCGATGCCGACCTCTCTCACCCGGAATCGCCGCGCAGGCGCCCACCCGGCCCGCCGTGTTCACGCTGCCCTCCTCATCGCCGGCGTTCTCCTCGGCGCCCCCGCCCTGGGCGGCTCGAGCGGCGAGTGGCTGGCCTCCACCGACGGCCCCAGCCCCATGGTCACCTCCAAGTCAGGCGTGGGCACGGCGCAGGCGACGGCGTCGGCGAAGATCACCTCGGACTCGATCAAGACCCTCTGCGCCGAGGAGGCCGGGAAAGGTGATCCGGCGAAGGCGGACGCCGCCATCGCCGCGTGCACCAAGCAGCTGAAGCCGCAGCTGGGCAAGAGCTACACCGTCCGCGCCGACTGCACCGTGGGCCGGCTCGAGCCGCTCGACGGGAAGTCGTACGTGCTCGACGGTCTCTGGGACAACTCGGACGTCGGTGCCGGTCGTACCCGCTGGAAGGGCCCCGACGGGGTCGTGGGCCGGGATACCGCCAGCGGTGGTCTGGCCCTCTCGCAGCAGTGGGAGGTGCTCTGCCCGGGTCGGGTGAGCGCGTCGGTGCTCTCCAAGGCGCGCACCCTCAGTCCCCCGGCTGGTGGCGGCCCGAGCGCTCCGGCTGCGACCGCGTCAGTCTGCGGAGGAGACGCCTCGTGCACCGAGGTGGGCGGCTTCGCGATGTCGGTCGTCGAGTTCCGCACCAGCCTCCAGGGCGCGTGGAAGGTGCTGACCACGACCCTCCGCTTCCGCAACAAGCTCAATCGCCCGCTGGTGCTCGGCTACGTCCTCGGCTCGGGCGGAGCGACCGATGATCGGGGCAATCGCTATGTGGTCAAGGACTCGGACGTGCGCGGCATCGGCCTCATCGCCCAGCGCGCCGACGACAAGTTCGTCGTCTCCCCGGGTCAGACGGCGGATGCGCGGTTCACACTGGTGTGGAGTGGCCAGGCCATCTTCGGGAACACCTTCGACCTCGACCTGACGGTCCGGGAGATCGTCCCGGTCGGGAACGGACAGACCACGCTCGGGCCCGAGTACCCGCTGCAGGTCGTCGGGCTCGTCGATGGGGCGCGCTCGGCCGGTCCGGGTGTCGCGCAGGCGTCCGGAGCCGCGCCCGCCGGCGGCTCGGCACCCACGCCCGGCCCGGCGCCGGCGACAACGGACACCCCGGCGGCTCCGGCCAGCGCGCCGCCCGCACAGACCGGCGTCGCCTCCCCGTTCGGCATTCCGGCGGCGGCGGGAGGCGCTCACTGCGCCGCGGGCACCAGCTGCCATGACGCGGGCTCGTTCAGCGTCACCGTGAGTCAGACCTCGGCCGCGGTGAGCGGGAAGAACCAGGTGGTGCGCTTCGCGTTACGGGTGAAGAACCACACCGGGCAACCCCTCGTGCTCGCCTACAAGGCAGGGACGAACGCTGCCGTGGACGAGAAGGGGAACAGCTATGCGTGGGGGCGTCCGGGGACGCACGACGGAAGCGCCGCGGGCATCGGAGTGGTGGACGGCGCACGCATCGAGCCCCAGTTCCAGGTCGCCCCGAACGCCACCCGCGATGCGCAGATGGTGCTCACGCGGTTCGAGGCAGGATCGAAGCCCGCTGGCAAGAGCTTCACCCTGGACACCGTCCTGGTCGAGCTGAAGGCGCTCCCCAACGGACAGCAATGGCAGAAGGTCCGGGAGCACGCCGTGCACCTCCCTGCCGCCGGAGCGGGTGTCATGCCCGCAGTCGGGCAGAACCCGCCCGGTGTCACGCCCGCCGCGGCCCAGAACCCGCCGAACGATCAGGTGCAGAAGGCCAGCGATCTCCTCCGGGGGCTACTCGGAGGCAAGTAGACCGAGACGCTCACCCGGGGATCGGCCGTGCCGCCGGCGTGTTGACCCCCACGCCGGCGGCACGTGCTTTGCGGAACGCCGCCTGCGCCCGTGTCCCGCACGCCGGGGTCCTCGCCTTGCTGGTGGCCGGCGCGCCGGTGGTGGGCGCCATCGGCACCAGGCAGCTCATGCCGGCGACCGGGACGCAAGGAGTGCCGGGCTCACGGCCCTCCGCCGCCGGAGTCGGTCGAAGGAGACCACCGACAGGAGCAGGAAGAAGCCGAGCGATACCAGCACGTGCCACCACGCGTGCAGCTGCGGATTGGGGATGCCGTGGGCGGGGAGGGTGACGCTCACCCAGCGACAAGCCTTGAGGTCCACGAACCAGATCACGATGCCTGTCGCATAGGCCGCGAGCCCGAGGGCGAACCAGGTCCGGACCGGCCGGTTCTCCGGACGCAGGGCCAGCCACGTCACGCGCCCGAGACAGAAGATCTCCAGCGCCCCGAAGCTCACATGGAACGCCAGGAACTGCGCGTCGCCCCGGTTGAGCGTCGCGCCGGCGGTGGCCAGCACCACGTACCCGAGCAGCGCCGCCGGAAACCAGGAGCCCAGCCGTCGGGCCGGCCCGGTCTCGACCAGCAACCACACCAACCAGGTGACCAGGTAGAGCATCGGCAGCTCGTCGAGCATCTGCAGCTCGAAGCGCAGCGTCCCGTGGAAGGCGATGCTTCCCATGCCCACCAGGACCAGCAACCCGAAGGCGACGCGGATCTCCCGCGCGAACCGGCGCATCGAGAGCCCCACCAGCCCCGCCACGACCATCGCCAGGCTGGAGGTCGTGTTCCAGATCTCCGCCACCCAGGGGGTGACGGCATAGTTCTGCTCGCACCAGTCGATGCTCGCGGTGGGAATGCCCCAGAAGCCCAGCGGATCCACCGGCACGCCGGCCAGTGTATCCCGCTCAGGCCACCAGCTCGGCGCGCGGCACGTCGGCCCGGAGCCGTCGCCCGGTCACCTGCATCATCATGAACAGCGTGAGGATCGCGCCGACGGTGATGCTCAGGCCGGTGAACCCCTTCAGCAGGAAGGTCAGCGAGAAGCCCACCAGGTACACCAGCTGGGCGAGCCCCATCTCCCGGAGCGCGAACCGCCAGCCGACGAGCCACTGCGCGTAGGTGACCGCGAGCAGGATGGACACCGCGCTGGACAGGGCCAGCGCCAGCCACAGCGGCACGTGGTCCGCGAGGTACGCGAAGAGCAGGTGATCGGCGAAGAAGGCGCATCCGATGAGGAACCAGCTCAAGGGGTGCAGGCGGTGCCCACGGCCCTCCGCGAGCAGGCCGACCACGAAGAAGTAGAAGAGCAGCGCCACCGGGGCGAAGAAGGTGATCCGGGCGGCGAGCGGCCCGGGGTTCGTCTTCTGCGGAAGCTCCAGAGAGATCGGCGCGCTTCCGACCAGGGTCCGGAACTCCCACGTCCCGCGCCAGCCGGCACCGTCGGCTCCGACGCTACTGGGCGAGATGCTGCCCGGCGAGAAGTCAATGCCGCGCGCGGTGCTCCGGATCTCGAGCGCGAAGTCGCGGATCACCGAGCCTCCGGTGGCCGCCGGCCGATAGCTCCACGACGACGTCCCGCGCGTCCGATACCGGACCTGGAAGGTGTGGCGCGTCGACGGACCGAGGGAGACCATCCAGTGCGCCGAGCCGCCGTCCACCTCGGCGCCGAGGGCTTGCCCCTTCTCGTCCAGCACCTCGAAGCCGTCGTAGATGGGACCCCGGGCCGGAAGCGGGAAGCTCACCGTCACTGCCCGCGTCACCGGGGTATCGTTCAGCACGACGTAGCGCCCCTCGAAATCGGCCGCGTAGGTCGGGAACCAGAGGAGCCCCGTCTGCCGGTGCTCGAGCGCGAGCGAGACCCGCGCCCGGGTGGAGACCAGCGGGAGCGGGATCGAGACGTCCTCCATCTTCTGCACGGTGGTCTCGTGGGGGCGCCCGCTCGCGTCGTAGACGGTCCGCCGCTCCTCGCGGGGGCGCTGCTCGGTGTACTGCGCGGACGGGGCGGCCTGATCCAGCGGAGGACCCCAGAGCTGGTGGACCTCGTTGACCAGGGCGGAGGACGTCTCGCCCGAGCGCACGAGCAGCGTGGCCCCGAGCAGCATCCAGGCGGCGGTGCAGCCGACCCAGACCACTCCCAGCACGACGTAGCGTCGGATCATGCCGGCCGCGCGAAGCAGCGGGCGTGCCACCCCGGGCGGTGCTGGAAGGAAAGACGCCTCCGGCGGCAGGTCACCCGCAGGACGGCGGGCCAGCAGCCACGGGTCGCCCGGCTGGAGGCGCGAGGGACCCGGTCAGCGCCGGTACTCGCGCGCGATGCCCGCGAAGGCCTCGTCGATCGCCCGAGCCATCGTGGCCTGGAAGTCCTCGCCCGCCGTGCTGCGAATCCGTACCAGCAGGGCGGTCAGGCGGCGGGCCAGAACCTCCAGGCGCGGCTCGAGGCTCTGCTTGGACACGGTTTCGGGGCTCACGGCGGTCATGCGACCTCTCCAGGCAAAGGCCGCCCGGGTTTGCCGGTGCGGCACTCCTCTCGTTGCTCCCGGAAGAACCGCCGCGCTTGCCTCGTTGCCCCGTGCTTCCGAGCTTCGGGGGCATCTGTGCTGGTCGTCGAGGTCCTACCCGGAGTCCGCTCGCCCGGTTGCACGTGTCCATCCGGATCGATCTGTGCGGCGCTCCGGGTCTCGCGAGGGGTGACTGTTCGAGCGCACCGGTGCCGTCGCTGCGCTCTCACCGGTCGTCGCTAACCTGATCTGCAACTCCGGTGTGGGATCGCGCGGGCCGGCACTGCCTCGGAGGCTCCGATGAACGCTTCTCGTGCCCGCGGTCTGTTCCTGGTTGGCATCCTTCTCACCGGGAGAGTTCAGGCACAGGGCCTCCCTCCTGGCGAGGCTCCTCCTCCCGAATCGGATCTCCTTCCGACCGACAGCGCGCTTCCACCTCCGCCCGTCGACGTCCCGAGCGCGGATGCTCAGGAGCAATACGACGAGCAGGCCATCGGGTTCGATGACTTCGGCGGTGTCGTGACCGAGGACGGCAGAGTCACGGGAACCGTCCAGTGGAGCTCCCCGTACCAGGGCAAGTACAAGAAGCGGCTGGTGGGCGTGGACTCTTACCGGGCGGTGGGCCGCTCGGATCTCGTGAAGCAGTACGAGGACCGCGCCGCTCTCAAGACCGGCCTGATCGTCGGCGGAGGGCTGGTCCTTCTCGCGGGTCTGATCACGGCGACGCTTCTGGCCAGCAGCCAGACCACGACCTGCACCCCGATCACCCCGGGCAGCTTCTCGCTCCCGACGTGTACGGCACCGACGCCGGTCGACCCCGCGATCGGGTGGCTCGCGGTGGGAGGGATCGTCGCGGGCGGTGGGGTGCTCATTGCCGGAGCCGGCATCGATCCCGACCCGGTGGGGACGGTCGGAAAGCGTCAGCTGGCCGAGGCCTACAATCGAGAGCTCTGGCAGCGCCTCTCGGCCCAGCCGCGCGCCGTCGACGTCCGCGTCGCTCCGGGTCTGGAGAAGGACGGTGCGGGCGTGACCCTCTCCGTTCGCTTCTAGCCCGCTCCGCCGCTAGGGTCGGCGGGCCGATGGGATTCGCCGAGTACGGACGTCTCGATGCGGTCGCGATGGCCGAGCTGGTCCGGCGGCGCGAGGTCAGCCCGCGCGAGCTCGTCGACGAGGCGATCGCCTGCATCGAGCGCGTCGACCCACAGCTGAACGCCGTGGTGGAGCGGCTCTTCGACCGGGCCCGGGACGCGACCGGCGGCAGCATCCCCGAGGGTCCGTTCCGCGGCGTGCCCTTCGCGACCAAGAATCTGCTCGCGCCCATCGCCGGGGTGCCGATCGACGGCGGGAGCCGCTTCTTCCGCGGGCACGTCGCAGCGCGCGACAGCACGCTCGTCTCACGCTACCGAAAGGCGGGGCTGGTGTTCGTCGCGACCTCCAACGCCCCCGAGCTGGGTCTCCTGCCGTTCACCGAGCCCGAGCTGCACGGCCCCACGCGCAATCCATACGACCCGGCGCGAACGCCCGGTGGCTCGAGCGGTGGCGCGGCGGCGCTCGTCGCCTCGGGCGCGCTCCCCCTGGCCCACGCCAACGACGGGGGCGGGTCCATCCGCATTCCGGCGTCGTGCTGTAACCTCTTCGGGCTGAAGCCCTCGCGGGGCCGCATGCCCGTGGGCCCGGACTACCAGGAGATCTGGCACGGCTTCGTCTGCGACCACGTGGTGAGCCGGACCGTGCGGGACAGCGCTGGGGCGCTGGACGTTGCGCAGGGTCCCGAGCCCGGCGCCCTGTACCACGCCCCTCCGCCCGAGCGACCGTACCTCGAAGAGGTGCGCCGGCCCCCGAGGAGGCTGCGCATCGCGCTGTCGGTGACGCCGCATCTGCCCGCGCGGGTCGACCCACGGTGTGCGGAGGCGGCCCTGGCGGCCGGCCGGCTCTGCGAGTCGCTGGGTCACGTCGTCGAGGAGGCGGCGCCGGAGCTCCACCCCCGTGAGCTGGCGAAGGCGTTCTTCACCATCGTGGTCTCCGAGCTCGCCGCGGACATCCGCCGAGCGGAGCAGCTGATGAAGAAGAAGGCGCGTGCGCGGGACTTCGAGGACGCGACCTGGCTGGTGGCGCTGCTCGCCCGGGAGGTGAGCGCCGCGGACTTCGCAACCTCGATGGCGCTGCTGCGGGATGTGACTCGCCAGGTGTCGGCGTTCCTGGAGACCTACGACGTTCTCTTGACCCCCACGCTCGCCCATCCGCCGCCAGGAATCGGCGAGCTGTTGCCGAAGGGACTGGAGAAGCGCGTCCAGGCGATCGCCGCTGCGACCTCGTCGTCGCTGCTCCTCAAGCTCGGTGGGGGGATCGACGCCGCGGTGGACCGGGTGTTCGACTTCGTGCCCTTCACGCCGCTGGCGAACTTCTCCGGGCTGCCGGCGATGTCGGTCCCGCTCGGCGAGGCGGATGGGCTGCCCATCGGGGTCCAGTTCGTCGGACGGTTCGCGGACGAGGCGACGCTGTTCCAGCTCGCGGCCCAGCTCGAGCAGGCGGCGCCGTGGACGGGACGTCGGCCGAAGGTCACCGCGCAGCCAGGGTGACCGGCTCGACGGGTTCCTGTCCCACGGCGTTCGTCTCGGTCTCAGTCGGCGTGGTCCCCGAGGACCACGTGAACGTTGAACGTCCGCACCACCGGAGGTCTGCCCCCTGGCTTGGTGATGGTCGCCACGCCGTGAGGAAGACGACCTCCGGCATCCTCTCCAGCCCGACCCTCCGGATGACCTCGAACCCGTCGACCTCCGGATGTCCACGTCGAGAAAGAGCAGCTCCGGCCGATCCTCGACGATGACCCGCACCGCCCGCGCTGGCCGCCATCCGCCTCCAGGCAGTCCGTCAGGCCGTGCTCGCGCAGCAGGTGGCGCACGTTGACCCGCGCGCCGCGCTAACTTTCATGTCGCGGCGAGTGCGTCCGCTTCCTCGGCGAGCTTCGTGTCGCGATAGGTCAACCCGCCCGCGTCGTGCGTCACCAGCGCGAGCGTCACCTTCGAGTAGCGGATGTCGATGTCCGGATGGTGGTCCGCTGCCTCCGCCGCGTCCGCTACCCGGTTCACGAAGGCCATCGACCCCCGGAAGTCCTTGAAGGCGAAGGTCCGGCGGATCATCCCCCCCTCGAGCGCCCAGCCCGGGTGCGCCTTCAGCCAGCCCTGCACCTCCGCATCGCCCAGCTTCGTCCGATCGCGTGCCATGGCCGGCTCTCTACGCCCGTTCCACCGCCCGCTTCCACTTGGCCAGGGCACGCGCCCGTGCACCGTCGTCCATCTTCGGCTTGAAGGTCTTCGCCGCCCGCCACGACCCGCGAATCTCCTCGGGATCGGTCCAGACACCCGCCCCGATGCCGGCCAGGAACGCCGCGCCGGCGGCCGTGGTCTGGAGGTTCCTCGGACGCACCACCGGAACGCCGAGGATGTCCGCCTGGTACTGCATCAGGAGGTCGTTGGCACTCGCGCCGCCGTCCACCTTGAGCACCGGGATGGGCTGCCCCGAATCCTGGGTCATCGCCTGGGCGAGCTCGTAGGTCTGCAGCGCGATGCCCTCCAGCACCGCGCGCGCCACGTGCCCGAGGTTGCTCGAGCGGTCGAGACCCATCAGGAGCCCCCGCGCGTCCGGCCTCCAGTGCGGTGCCCCCAGCCCCGCCAGGGCGGGGACGAAGACCACGTCGCCCGAGTCCTCCACGCTCCGGGCGAGCTTCTCCACCTGGGCCGACTTCTTGATCGCCTGCAGCCCGTCGCGCAGCCACTGCACCGCCGCGCCAGCGACGAAGCTCGAGCCCTCCAGCGCGTAGGTGACCGTGTTGCCCAGCTGCCAGGCCACCGTGGTCAGCAGCCCCGTCTTCGAAGCCACGGGCTCGACCCCGGTGTTCATCAGGAGGAAGCTCCCGGTGCCGTACGTGCACTTCGACTCGCCGGGACGGAAGCACGCCTGTCCGAAGAGCGCGGCCTGCTGATCCCCGGCCATCCCGGAGACGGGGATGCCGTCGGGGAGCGCGTCCATTCCCTTGGTCGTGCCGTACAACTCGGCGCAGCTGCGGATCTCCGGGAGCACCTGGGGCGGGATGCCGAACAGCTCCAGCATGTGCTCGCTCCAGCCGTGGCCTTTCAGGTCGTAGAGGAGCGTCCTGCTGGCGTTCGAGGCGTCGGTGACGTGCCGTGCCCCCCCGGTGAGCCGGTACACCAGCCAGGAGTCGATGGTCCCGAAATACACCTTCCCCGCCTCGGCCTGAGCACGCAGCCCGTCGACGTGATCCAGCATCCAGCGGAGCTTCGTGGCGCTGAAGTAGGGGTCGAGCACCAGCCCGGTCGTCTCTCGGACCCGTGCCTCCTCGCCGCGCTCCTTCAGCTCGGCGCACATCTCTGTCGTCCGGCGGTCCTGCCAGACGATGGCCCGGGCCAGGGGCTCCCCCGTGGCCCGGTTCCACACCGCCGTCGTCTCCCGCTGGTTGGTGATGCCGATGGCGGTCACCATGTCGGGGCGGATGTCCGCGTCGGCAAGGCCCTTCTTGCAGCACCGCTCGACCGTCTTCCAGATCTCCCGGAGGTCGTGCTCCACCCAGCCGGCGCGGGGAAAGTGCTGGGTGAACTCGCGGTATGCCTCGCCGACCACCTCCAGCTTGTCGTCGACGATGAGGACGTGCGTGCCGGTCGTGCCCTGATCGATTGCGAGGAGATAGCGCCGCTTGGCCATGGGGCCCGGCAGGGTAGCGGATCGCCCGTGTCGTTGGGCGCACGGACGAGCGATGGCGGGCCGCCACCCTCGCCCTGGCGGGTTCAGCGCACCGCGGCAGGACCCAGCGTGCGCTCGACGAATCCGGTGACCTCCGCGGCGACCAGCTCGCGGTTCCGGTCCCTCGGGAGGATGTGCGCGCTGTCCTCGATGCGGACGTAACGCACCGAGGGGGATTTCTCGAGTCGCCGCACCAGCGACGCGGCCCCGGCCTCGTCCACCACGTGGTCCTGGGCGGCCACCAGCACCAGGACCGGGCAGGTGACCCGCGCCGCCGAGCCCCAGGCCAGATCCTGTATCTCCCAGAGGTCTCTCAGCCGGGCCGAGGGCCACGCGCGAAGCACCGGCGCCTCGGCTCGCGCGCCCTCGTCCAGGAGATCCGTCGCATCCTTCAGCACCCAGGGCCGGAGCCACTCCAGCAACGGAACCGCCGCCCGGACCGCGCGGAGCGAGTTCAGCGTCCGGTCACGGAAGCGCACCGCCGGCGCGAGCGCCGCGACCCCCGCCACCCGGCCGGGGTGCCGCGCGGCGAGGACCAGCGCCAGGAGCGCGCCCATCGACAGGCCGGCCACCGCCACGCGCCGCCCGGGGAGCCGCGCCAGTGCGTCGTCACAGGCGAGGAGCCAGTCCGGTGCGCGGGCATCGAGCATCGCCGCCGGCGTCGTTCCGTGCCCCGGCAGCCGGGGGCCGTGAACGGCGATCCCCGCGCGCGAGAGTGCCTCCCCCAGCGGACGTACGTCCCAGGGGGTCCCGGTGAAGCCGTGGATGACCAGGCACACGCCACGGTCTCCCGGTAGCTCGAACGGAGCGGTCTTTTCCTCGTCGAGCCTGACGTCGGTCGGAACCGCCCCGCCTCTGGCCACCCGCGCGGCAGGGGCGGTATGCAGGCTCTCCATGGCTGACCCAAAGCTGCCCGAGACCGCGCTCCAGATCCACATCGACGACGCGGTCGCCGACGGGGTCTACGTGAACATGGCCCTGGTGAACCACACCGATTCCGAGTTCACCCTGGACTGCATCTATGTGCAGCCCCAGCAGCCGAAGGCCCGAGTGAAGTCGCGGATCATCACCAGCCCACGCCACATGAAGCGTCTCGTCGCGGCAATGGTGGACAACCTTCAGAAGTACGAGGCCAAGTACGGCGTCATCGACGCCGGCGATCCGAGCCTCCCGGTGCACTGATGCGCCCCGGCGCCCCGGAGACGGTGGGGGACCTCGGCCGTCGGATGACGGAGTACGTCGAGGAGCTGCAGCGCGCCATCTGCTCGGCGGTCGAGGCCGAGGACGGCGGGGCCGCGTTCCGCGAGGACGTCTGGGAGCGGCCCGGCGGCGGCGGCGGTCGGACCCGGGTGCTCGAGGGCGGCGCGGTGTTCGAGAAGGCCGGGATCAACGTGTCCGCGGTCTGGGGTGAGCTGGAGGAGCAGTTCGCGAAGAGGCTCCAGGGCGAGGGGCGCCGCTTCTTCGCCGCCGGGCTGAGCCTCATCCTGCATCCGCGCAACCCGCGCGTGCCCACGGTGCACGCCAACTGGCGTTTCATCGAGCAGGGAGGGAAGGCCTGGTTCGGCGGCGGCGCCGACCTGACCCCGCACTACCTCTACGAGGAGGACGCGGTCCACTTTCACCGGGTCCTTCGCGAGGTCTGCGAGAAGCACGAGCCCGGCAGCTACGCCCGTTACAAGGTCGATTGCGATCGCTACTTCTGGATCGTCCACCGCGACGAGGCGCGTGGGGTCGGCGGCATCTTCTTCGAGAACACCGGCCGCCCGCTGGAGCAGGAGTTCGCCTTCGTCCGGGACTGCGGACGGGCCTTCCTGCCCGCCTACTTGCCCATCGTGCAGCGCCGGCGCGCCCTGCCGTACTCGGCCGCGGACCGCCGCTGGCAGCTGGTCCGGCGCGGGCGCTACGTGGAGTTCAACCTCGTCTACGACCGGGGCACCGTCTTCGGACTGCAGACCCGGGGGCGGACCGAGAGCATCCTCGTCTCGATGCCCCCCGAGGTCGCGTGGGGGTACGACGTGCAGCCCGAGCCGGGGAGTGAGGAGGCGAAGCTGGTGGCAGTCCTCCGGAACCCGCGAACGTGGGTCTGATCGACGAAACACTCCGTCTCCCGGCCTGTTAGGCTTCCCCATCCCGGTGCCCACCGACGACCACAGTCTGGTCCAGCGCGCCCGCTCCGGCGACGAGCGTGCCTTCCGGACCCTGGTCGAGCGCTACCAGAAGAAGGTCTACGCGGTCGCGCTCGGCATGGTGAAGGATCGCGAGGAGGCCATGGACGTGGTCCAGGAGGCCTTCGTGAAGGTCCACAGGTCCCTGGACACGTTCAAGGCCGACGCGACCTTCTACACCTGGCTCTACCGCATCACGGTCAATGTCTGCATCGACGTCATCCGCAGGCGGGGCGCGATGCGGGCCGAGGCCGTGGAGTTCGACGAGCGCGTCGGCCATGACCTCGCCGAGGCCAACCTGGGCGCCGTCTCCTCCCAGCTCGGGAGCAACCCCGAGAAGTCGGTCCTCCGGCGCGAGCTCGGGGAGAAGATCCAGGAGGCCCTGGAGCAGATCCCCGAGAAGCATCGCGCCATCCTGCTGCTCCGGGAGCTGGACGGTCTGAGCTACGAGGAGCTCGCTCAAGTCCTGGAAATTCCTAAGGGAACAGTCATGTCCCGGCTCTTCCATGCCCGGGCCAAGGTGCAGAAGTTGCTGTCGGAGTCGCTGGGGATCCCCCTGCCCGCGGAAGGCGAGGAAGACTGATGCAGAATGGCCAGAATATGAGCCAGGGTGCTTGCGTCCGACGCCGGAAGGGCCGGTCGTCATGTCGCTGAACCCCGCAACTCTCCAGCTGCTCTCCGCCTACGTCGACGGTGAGCTCACCGCCGCCGACCGCGAGACGGTGGAGCGCGCCCTCGTCGCCGACCCCCGGCTGCGGGAGGTCGAACGGTCGATGCGCGGCCTCGGCTCGGCGGTGCGGGCACTGTCCGAGGCCGAGGTGACGAAGGTCGACTTCTCGCGGCTGACGGATCAGGTGATGGCTCGGGTCGCGCGTCGGCCGGGCCTCGCGGATCGGCTCCGGGAGGCCTGGCGGCGGCCGTGGCTCCCGGTGGGCGGCATGGTCGCCCTGGCTGCCGCGGCGTTCTTCGCCTTCCGTCCGGTCGTTCCGGCGGGCCCGACCGCGGCGGGCGTGGTGGTGCAGTCGGCCTCCGCGGACAGCAGCCCGAACCAGCTGCAGCCGGTGGTGCTCAAGACCGAGACCGGTGACGCCATCATCTGGCTGGTCGACACGCCGGATGCCTCGGGCAACCATCGCCCCACCGCGCTCCCGCCCGACAAGCCGGGCGTTCAGGCGCCGGTCCCCGCGCAGCAGAGGCCACGCGCGGGGGAGCTGTGATCGCGCTCACGTCGGCGCTCTCGCTCGGCGCGGCGGTCCTGCTCGCGGCCTCGCCGGTCAAGGTGCAGGTCCAGGTGGTGCACGCCTCGACCGGCGCGCCCCAGGTGGACCCTGGCCTGGAGAAGATGCGCCAGGACTTCGAGAAGGCCGGGCTGCGCTTCACCACCTACCGTCGCCTCTCCGAGCAGACAGTGAGCCTCACTCCCGGGAAGGCAACCGACGTGGCGTTGCCGGGGAAGAAGGCGACCCTCACCCTCCAGCCCGGTGACCACCCGCGGCCGCAGGTCGCGGTGAGCGTCCCCCCACTGCACAGCACGGTCGAGCTGGGGACGGACGCCTCGGCGTTCCTCCAGGCCGGTCCACACGAGAACGGGCAGCTGGTCCTCGTGCTGACCGCGATGAAGTAGCGACGGGATCGCTCGCTTTCGTGGCGCGGGCGGGGAAGGACGAGCAGACTTCTCGCGTCGCCATGTGCACGCTGGTTCTCGTCGTCCCACCGCCCGGGGGAGTTCTCCAGGTCGCCGCCAACCGCGACGAGTTCCTCGCCCGGCCGGCCGCGCCGCCGATGCCGTCGCCCGATGGCCGCTGGCTCGCCCCGCGAGACCTCCAGGCCGGGGGCACCTGGCTCGGGGTGAACGCGGGCGGGCTCTTCGTGGGGGTCACCAACCGCTCGTCCGGACCGCGTGATCCGTCCCGGCGCTCGCGTGGGCTCCTGGTGGTCGAGGCGCTGGAATCGCCCGATGCGGCGAGCCTTCACCGCCGGGTCGCGGGGCTCGATCCGGCAGCCTACAACGCCTTCCACCTCGCCTACGCCGACGCGAGGTTCGCCGGACTGACCTGGAGCGACGGGACCAGCCTCCGGCAGGAGCGGCTCGGGGCGGGTGTGCACGTGCTCACCGAGCAGAGCCTCGGAGCCGGGGACGACGGGACGCGCCGGGGCATGGTGCAGGACCAGGTCGGTCCGGGCGAGCTGGTCGATCTCGAGGGCTGGCTCGCGCTCCTCTCGGTTCACGGACCCGAGCCGCGCGCCGGCACGTGCGTGCACGCCGATGCGGTGGGTTACGGGACCCGGTCCGCCTTCGTCATGCACCGCGCTCCGACCGTCGGCGAGAGCAGGTGCGCGTGGACGGAGGCCCGCCCGTGCACCAGCCCCGCCCGGGACGGAACCGGGCTGCTCAGGACCGTGGGCCGCTGGTAGCAGCTTCCGGTTTCACGAGACCGAGGCTCTGCCCAGCGAGCCGTCGCGCGTGTCCGCCTCATTCCGTGCGGCGCGTTTGTCCAGCTCGCTGCAGACCCGCTCCACGAAGTGGACGATGTCCCACGGCTTGCGGAGCACGCTGATGCCTCCGAAGGACGAGCGGGAGGTAGGTCCGCTGGTCACCAGGAGGCAGGCCACGTCCGGGAAGTGGGCCTCGACGGCCCCGAGCAGGAGGTCACCGCGGGCGTCCTCGAGATGGACGTCGGAGACCACCAGGTCGGGCCGTTCGGTCTTGAGCCGATCCATGGCCTCGTGGGCGGAGCGGACCGAGTCCACCTCGTACCCCCGGCGGACCAGCCCATGACGCATCAGGGCAAGCACCGCTGGGTCGTCCTGGATGATGAGCACGCGTGGCATGGCCTGAGTGGTTTTCCCCCTTCCACGCTCCCACGTCAGCAACCGAATCGTGGGCCGATCGAGCTGTCCACTGGACGACCTTCATGGCAAGGGCTCGAAAGCTTGTATGAAATACAGACAGACAAGCATGGCTTTCGAGGGATGCAGGGTGCGTCCTCGTGGTGCCAGACACCTCGTTGGAGGACACCTCGTTGGAGGGGGGCGTCCGATGACGTCTCTCCGCGCGGAAGGCCAACCTGGTCCTCGGAGGGACCGCGGTGGCAGCGGCCGTCGGAGCGGCCTGCTTGCCGCGGATTCCGCAGGACCCGCTCGCGCGCCGCCGATCGCTCACGGTGCTGACCGACCGGTCCTGGGTTCCACCCGGACCGGGAGTCCGCCCCGCGGGCGAAGGGTGACGCTCGGGTCCGGGACCACCGGCCCGGGCCCGGCGGGCAGGAAGCGCCAGCGACTGGCGAGCGTCGCGAGCACCAGAATCGCCTCGTTCCAGGCGAAGCCCTCTCCGACGCAGGCGCGCGTGCCGGCTCCGAACCCGATGAAGGCATGGCGGTGACGCGCGGCACGGGCCTCGGGCGTCCAGCGGCGGGGGTCGACCCGCTCCGGCTCCGGCCAGAACCGCGCATCTCGGTGCAGCACCCAGGGGCAGACGACCGCGACCGTCCGAGCCGGGAGCACCGTTCCGCCGGTGAGCGGCAAGGGCTCGAGGAGGCGGCGCCCGAGGACCCAGGCTGGCGGGAAGAGACGGAGCGACTCGCCGACCACGCCGCGGGTGATCGGCAGCGAGTCGAGGTCCTCCGCGGCGGGAAGTCGCCCGGCGAGGACGTGGTCCAGCTCGCCGTGGAGCGCGCGCTCGACCTCGGGATGGGTGGCGAGCAGGTGAAACGCCCAGGTGAGGGCGAGCGCCGTCGTCTCGTGTCCCGCGAGGAGCAGGGTCATCACCTCGTCCCGCACCGCTCGATCGTCGAACAGGCCACCCTCGCGAGCGTCGAGCAGCCTGCCCAGGAGGTCCTCCGGGCCCGAGGCTCCATGCCGCGAGACCAGTGAGCCGACGGCCGCTTCGAGCTCGGCGCGCGCCGCCCGGAACCGGCGGGCGCGAGGGAGCGGCAGCGCCAGGAGCCATCCGCCGAGCGGGAGGGAGAGACTGCGGAACGCCCCCAGCGCCTCGGTCAGCGCGTCGCCGATGCGCCTGGCCTCCGCCCTCAGGTCGGCCCCGAAGAGCGCCTCGGACACGATGCCCAGCGTCAGCTGCATCATCAGCCGCGCCAGGTCCACGGTCTCGCCGTTCCGGAGCGCGTCGGAGCAAGCGCGGGCCTGCCGGACCATCCCCGGGACGTACCGGAGCAGCTCGCTTCTGTGGAAGGCGGGCTGGATCCGGCGGCGGTGCTCCAGGTGAACCGTCCCCTCGCTGGTGAGCAGGCCGTCTCCCAGCAGAACCCGGGTGCTCCGGAGCGCCGGCCCCTTCTCCACCTTCGAGGCGTGGGTCAGGAGCAGGTCACGGACGTGGTCGGGGTTCCCGAGCAGCACCAGCCGCCGTCCGGGGACCCGGAAGCGCGCGAGGTCGCCGCGCTCCTGCCGAATCCGGCTGAAGAAGCCGAGCGCGTCCCGACGAAGCTCCAGGAAGTCGCGCCCGGGGAGCGGGAGCCTCCGGATGGCCGGGAGGCTCATCGTCGGCGGCGGGCGAGCGTGCACGGCAGGAGATCAACACTCCTGGGCGCCGCTCGTTGCAAGCCGCCTGGGCAGACGCCTCACCGCGCAACGAATGCGTAGTACTCGGACGCCGTCGGTGCGTGCTCCCAGAGATCGTTGTGACCCGCCCCTTCGATCCGGACCAGGCGCGCTCGGGGGAACCGTTCGGCGAGCGCCTTGCCGAGCTGAAAGGGAATGACCTCGTCCCGATCGCCGTGCAACACCAGGACGGGGTGGCGGATCCCGGGCGCGCGCGCCTCCGAGTCGAAGCGATCGTGCATGAGCAACCGGACCGGGAACAGGCGAAGAATGCCGCTTGCCGCCACGGCAGGTAGCGAGGTGTATGGCGAAAGAAGCGCCGTCCTCGTGCCCCATCCTCTCGACGCGAGCACGACCGCGACCCCCGTCCCGAGTGACTGCCCGCTCAGGACCACGCGCTCCGGAGAGACTCCCATCGTCGTGGTCAGGTGCTGGAGCGCCTTCTCGGCCGCGGCCACGATTCCTTCCTCGGAGGGTACACCCGCGGCACGGGGGTAGCCGGGATACTCCACGGCCGCGAAGGAGACGCCCCGACGGGCGAGCTCCTCGCCGAGCCACGCCTCGGAGGCGATCTGTTCGCCGTTTCCGTGGAAGTGCACCACGACCGGGCCGGTTCCCTGCGCCGGTCGCCAGAGCATCGGCGTTCCACCGGGAACCTGGAGAATCTCGCCCTTGCCGACGAGGGCAGCCGCCTCTCGCGGAGCGGGGAACAGCAGGGCCCGCTGCAGGAGGAACAGGAGCGCGCCGAGGCCGAGGTAGGTCAGGCCCAGAACGGTCGCGATCGACAGCATCCGGCGCCGCAGCATCCGCCTCCTCACCAAAGAAAGGGAATGAGCGCCCGCCGGTCCGACGGATAATCCGCGAACCGCTCGCGATACCAGCGATGGTTGGCGAGCGCGCGCGGCGCGAGGTTGGCGAAGGTGAAGAGGGCAGAGGCCCACGCCGCCAGGGTCCCGGCTGCGAGCGCGAAGCCCACCCACTCGATGATCTCGCCCAGGTAGTTCGGGGCGCTCACGTAGGCGAAGCCACCCCCGAAGGGCACCCTGTACCCGCCCTCGCCCGGTCCCCGGAGCCGGCGAAGCAGGTGATCGGAGTGGACGTTGAGCAGCAGGCCCATTGCGAAGAGGACCACCCCGGCGAAGAACGGTGCATCGAAGGGCCGGTCGACGAGCGCCGCCGCGTTGCCGGTCGCGTTCAGCGCGTTGAAGACGTTGGCCAGCACCACGGTGAGCACCGCCTGCCGCTTCCCCGAGCCGCGGAGCAGCAGGGAGAAGACGAGGGTTCGCTGCAGGTAGTGGAGCAGCCAGAGCACCCCCAGCACCGTGACCATGGGCGTGCCGAACCGTGGGTTGGCGATCCACACCGCCGCGAAGAGGACGACCGAGGGCCACTCCATCGCCACCCACCCGAGCCGAGAGCCCAGGGCCGGTCCCCAGCCGGGTCGGAAGTGCCTCCCGTACGGGGCGGTCACGAAGAAGAGCACCGGGAAGATCGCCGCCGCGGAGAACAGGACGATCCACGGCGCGATGCGCACGAACGGCTGGATCCAGGTCCAGAACGAGCTCATCACGGCGGGGACGAAGGCTACCGGAAGGAGACTTCCTCGGAGCGGTCGGATGAACGGTACCAGGCGCCACTCCGGCTGCAGCGGTCCCCCGGTGATTTCCGTCCGAGGGCTCGCGTACGCCGCTGCCTGCTCCACGGCCGGCGCCGGGCCGTTCCTGACCGTCCGGTCGCGTCAGCGCCGGAAGCTCAGTTCGCCTTGGTCTTGGTCGCCGGCCCGCTCGCCGCGGCTCGCGCCTTCTCCGAGGGGACGAACTCCTCCATCACCGCCCGGAGCCGCAGGTCCGGAGGCAGGAGGCCCTGGGCGAGGATGAAGTCGTGGAACCGCTGGCGGTCCAGACGGCCACTCAGCGCAAGCTCGGCCCGCTGCCGCGTCTCGAGCATGGACTGGTACCCCACGAAGTAGGACGTCGCCTGGCCCGGGGCCCGGAAGGTGTAGCGGTCCACCTCCTGCTTGGCCATGCCCTCGGACAGGACCACGTCCTCCATGAGCACGCGCCGTGCGACTTCGGGGGTGATCTGCCCGAGGTTCACCATGGGGTCGAGGAACGCCCGTGCCGCGCGCAGCATCCGGTGCTGCAACGAGGCCACCTGCCCGTCGATCGGCAGGTACGGCTTCATCTCCGCCTCGGCGTACAGCGCCCATCCCTCGACGTTGGCGCTGTTGAAGGCGAAGACCGCCCGGGCGATGGACACCCCGTTCTCGATCATCCGGGTGAACTGCAGCTCGTGGCCCGGCCTTGCCTCGTGCACGGTGAGGGTCCAGGTCGCCGCGTCGAAGGTGAAGTCGTCGGTCCGGAGGTCCTTCTGGCCCGCGGCTCCGGGGGTGGCGAGCGGAAGGACGAACTCGCCGTACTCGCCGGTGTTCCCGATGAGGCGCGGCGCGTCCATGTGAGGCGCAGGCGACATCGCCGATTCCGCCTCGGAGGCCAGGCGAATGCTGGCCTTTCGCTGGGGGAGGGTGACCACACGCTCGCGCCGGGTGATCTCCTCCAGTGCAGCCAGCCTCTGCGTGTACAGCGGAAGGATGTCGGCGTTCCTGAGCTGCTTCTTCTTCAGCGCTCGGAGCACCGCCCGGTAATCGCTGTTCGGCGGAAGCTTGTGCGCCTTGGCGATCAGCGGCGCGAGGGCGTTCATCTCGTTGCGGATCTCGGAGAAGGAGATCAGCGCGGCGCGGAGCACGGCCTCGGGCGAGGCATTCACCCCGAAGTTGCGGAGATAGACCGCGTACAGCTCGGGAGGCAGGCGGGCCTCTGCACGGCACCGGGGGAGGATCTCCGCGGTCACCCAGGCGTCGTAGGCGGCCATCTGCTCCCCGAGCTTCGCCAGCGCCGGCTCGTACCCGGTCAGCCCGGCCTTCTTGAACAGCTCCCCGATGCCGGCCACCAGCCGCTTGCTGTCCGCGAGCGCCTGGTCCACCTCGGGCCGGAAGGGACCGATGAGCTTCTTGTCGCCGAGCTTCTCGACGGTCCGGGCCTTGGCGAGCTCGGTGATGGGCGTGCTCCCCGGCTCGAGGCCGGTGTAGCGCCGCAGCCGCACCAGCGCCGCGGCCTGGCGCTCCTTCGGAATACGGGGGTCGAGGAGGGCGAAGATTCCACCGAACGTGGTGCGGGCCGGAGTGAAGAAGGGGAGGAGCAGCGCGTCCTCGAGCTTGCTGGCGTCGATCTGTCGATTGGCGTTGTCGATGAGGATCTGGATGTCCTCGCGCACCTTCGGTTCCCGCGTCGCCGGGAGCTTCGCCTGGACCTCCCTTGCCGCGGTTTCCAGCGCGGCCCGGTAGCGCTCGCTGAAGGTCGGGCCGAGGTCCAGCACCTTGTCGTCGACCCCCTCCACGCCGAGGCGCTGGGCGCCCTCGGGGGCGAACTGGGCCATGACCCTCAGCATGGGCTGGGCCGCGGCGTCGCTCTCCCGGACCCAGTCAGGGATGGGCGCGGCGAGCGCCGGAAGGGCGGCGAGCACCAGCAGCAGGGGCCAGGGGCGGATGCGCATGTCAGCTCCGGAGGGTGTGGAGGGGTTCTGGTTCAAAGCCGGCGCGGCCGCCAGCACAAGGCAGCCAAACGCCCGTGCTCGTACGCGGGCCGCCGCCCTCTCATCGCCGTTGGAAGGAAGGGGTTCGATGCTTTCCGCGTGGTGGTACTTCCGCGTTCGTGGCGGCAGGGCCATTGAAGCCCCCGGCGACACAGATCCCGGCCACCGCGTTGCACGCGGCGCAGCATTTCCAGATGCACTGGCAGTCATTTCGCGGACTTGCGCTGGCTTCAAGACTGCAATCGAGGGCGCTGTCATGAAGCGCCCCCTTCTCCAGCTCGCGAGCGTCATCCTGGCGGGGCGCCACTGTCACCCGCTCGGCCTGCTTCTGGCCGGGCTGCTCTTCGTCAGCGTCTGGTCCGGCGGCCTCGGCGGTTCGGCGGGCGACTCGCTCGGCGCTACCGGGAGGAAGCTGCACGGGAGCCTGAACCCGGGTCCCGAGGAGAGCCGAGGCCCGGGTGCTGCTGCGAAGAGTACACCCGGGCCCGCGGGAGACGAGGGTCGCGAGCGGGGTCAGGGCACCGTGAAGGCGTAGACCGAGACGTCCGATGTGCGAGGCTCCGGTCGCCGGCCGTCGGCGGAGGAAAGATGAAGGTCCCGGCTCTCGCCGTTCTCTCGCCGCGAAGCGCGCCGGTGCCGTTCACCTCGGAGCTCCGCCCGGTCGGACGGAGGGACGTGCTCCTCGAGGTGCTGTACTGCGGGCTCTGCCACGCCGATCTCGACCGGCTCGGCTCGACGGAAGGGCGCTATCCGGTCGTCCCTGGCCACGAGATCGTCGGCCGGGTGGTGGAGGTGGGTCGGCGAGTTCGTGGATTGGAGGTCGGTGAACTCGCCGCAGCCGGATGGGTCACCAGGGCCTGCGGCAGGTGCCAAGCATGCCGCGACGGCCATGCCGCGGGATGCGACGAGGCCTCGGAACCGGGCCTCGGGGGCTACGCGACGCACGCCGTGGTGGACGAGCGATTCGTGTTCCGTGTCCGCGACGGTCTCGCCCCGGCGCAGGTCCCGGCGCTGCTCTGCTCCGGGTCGGTCCTCTACACGCTGTTCCGCGGCTGCAAGACCCTGCCCGGAGATCGGGTGGCGGTCCTCGGCAACGGGGTGGTCGCCGACCTGGCATCGAAGCTGGCGGCGGCGCTCGGTGCCGCAGTGGACCGGGTGGAGCTGGCCCACCTCGCTGCCATCGAGGGTGGGGATCGGGCGTGGGCGTCCGGGTTCGACGTGGTGGTGAGCGCCGAGGTGGATCCACCCTCGGACCTCGCCGATCAAAGGCAGCACGTCGCGTCGCTGCTCCGGCGCCCCGGTTCGATCCTCCTCTGCGACGAGCCCCTCTACCCACCGGTCGTCGGCCTCTCCGTCGAGTGGGGCGAGCAGACGGCGGGCATGGCAGTCACGGTGTGCCGGCCGGAGCAGACCCAGGAGATGCTCGACCTGTGCGCAAACGCGGGAGTCACGGTGGACGTCGAGCTGGTCTCCTTTGCGGACATCGTGGACGCGCACGAGAGGCTCGAGCGGGAGCCCGGGCGCCGAATGGTCGCCGAGCTCGCAACGCTCCCCGCCCGGTGAAGGGTCTTCGCGGCCGGGGCGCGGCGTGCTCCCATCCCTCGTCTATCCGCCGGCTCCGCGCTCGAGAACGAGCCGGAGCTGCTGGAGGAAGCCGTGCAACCAGGCCCGGGTGATCCGCCAGTCGTCGGTGACAGGCACGTCGACTTCGGATTCCGGGAGGGGTTGCGGACGACGTCTGCTCGACTTGAACAAGAGGAGTTTCTCCGGAGCCGCGGTCCGTTCAGGCGCGCGGCCGGGGCGGGGGGCTCCCCGGGCATCACCGAAGGCAGGTCAGGATCCGGACATCCGCCGCGGCGCCTGTCCCGGAGCTGACGCCGCTCGCCGCATCGACGGCCTTCCGCCGCTGCTGCCAGGAGAGAATCCCGAACCGATGGCCGACTGACACTGCCGGCGAGGAAGGCTGGTGCCGACCGGTGAAGGTATTCACACCCTGGACCCTCAGCTTCGCGATCCTGATGACCGCCCCCTCCTCCAGGCCCCCGACCCAGGCCGACGCCGAGATGTCGGCCGCCGCGAGCCGGTTCCTCGCCTCGCTCCGGCCGGAGCAGCGGAGCCAGGCACAGCTGCGGCTCGACGACCGCGAGCGCACCAACTGGCACTTCGTCCCCCGGTCCAGGAAAGGACTGCTGTTCAAGAGCATGTCGCCTGAACAGCGGCAGCTGGCGGAGCGGCTGGTGGCCACGGGTCTCAGCCGCCGGGGCCACGACACGGCGCTGACCATCATCGGGCTCGAGACCGTGCTGGCCGAGACGGACGGGCCGATGCGGGACCCCGAGCTCTACTATCTGACCATCTTCGGCGACCCCGGCGCTCGCCAGCCCTGGGGATGGCGGTTCGAGGGACATCACCTCTCCCTGAACTTCACCTCACCGGTCACCGCGGTCCCGGCCGTCACGCCGTCGTTCTTCGGCAGCAACCCGAACGAGCGGCGGCAGGAAGGCGCCGTGGTGCAGCGGGTCCTGGCGCCGGAGGAGGACCTCGCCCGCGAGCTGGTGAAGTCGCTCGATGCGGGTCAGCGCAAGGTGGCGCTCCTCTCCTCGAGGGCGCCGGCCGACATCCTCAACGGACCGGGAAGAACGCTCACCAGCCCGGAGGGGATCGGATACGCCCAGCTCGGCGAGCTGCAGCAGGCGCTCCTGGTCCGGCTGATCAAGGTGTACCTCGACCGCTACCGTGCGGACGTCGCCGCCGAGGAGTGGGGGCGCATCGAGCGAGCGGGGCTGGCGACCATCCGCTTCGCCTGGTCGGGTGGGCTCGAGCCGCGCCAGGGCCACTACTACCGGATCCAGGGGCGCAGCTTCGTGCTCGAGTACGACAACACCCAGAACGACGCGAACCACGTCCACACCGTGTGGCGGGACGCGGAGCGGGATTTCGGCGTGGACCTCCTGCGCGAGCACTACCTCGAGTCACACCGCGACGCGGGAAAGTAGCTGCGCCTCCCGAGAGCCGCGCCCGGGGGAGGGCTCCTCAGGCGAGGTTCTTCTTCAGGAAGTCGATCGTCCGCTGCCAGGCGAGCTGGGCCGCCGCCTTGTCATACCGCGGCGTCGTGTCGTTGTTGAAGCCGTGCTGAGTGCCGGGGTAGCTGAACACCTGGTACCGCACCTTGTTCGCCTTGAGCGCGGCCTCGTAGGCCGCGGCGCCGGCGTTGATCCGCTCGTCCTGCTCGGCGTAGTGGATGAGGAGCGGTGCCTTGATCCGCGGCACGTCCTCGGGCTTGGGCTGGGCCCCGTAGAACGGCACGGCCGCCGAGAGATCGGGCAGCCGCGGCGCCAGCCTGTTCACGATCCC
>Ga0105104_10000666_pt1 | contig 26500 bp, 21 predicted proteins | sample PPLLaktember2015_3_FD_87034 | JGI IMG/M metagenome (GOLD analysis project Ga0105104, IMG submission 87034) | Freshwater sediment microbial communities from Prairie Pothole Lake near Jamestown, North Dakota, USA - PPLs Lake P7 Core (6) Depth... | ecosystem: Environmental > Aquatic > Freshwater >...
CTAAGGGGCGAAGCGCTTGAAAGCAAAGCCTTTCAGGACTTCGCAACCACGCTGCGAGCCGATTTCCGGTTTGCTCCGTTGAACGCACTGCTACTGATCGCCATCTTCGTGGCCGGGCTGGTCGTCTATCTGCAACTGTATTCTTTCAGCCCCCAGGCAGTGCTGCTCTTCATGGGCTCCGGACTGGCGCTCGCTGTGATCGTGCGCATCTCGCAGGTCTGGGAAGCAGTCGTGATCCTGGGCGCCGCGGACTGCCTGATCGGCTACATGTATCTCAGACCGGATTCCAGCCTGTTGATCGGCTCGGCCATCATCGCGCTGATCGTCGCGCCCTCGGTTCAGATGGCGTATCAGTGGGAGCGGGCGGTCGTGCTTCGCTTCGGCAAGTTTCGAGCCCTGCGCAAACCGGGCATCTTCGTCGTAGTGCCGGTCATCGATAAAGTGGCGCGCTTTGTGGATCAGCGCGTCAGAGTCACGGACTTCAGCGCCGAGACCACGCTGACGTCAGATACAGTGCCGGTCAACGTGGATGCGATCGCCTTCTGGATGGTCTGGGACGCGCAAAAATCCGTGTTGGAGGTGGAAAGCTTCGAAAACGCGGTCATCCTGTCCGCCCAGACCGCTTTGAGGAACGCGATCGGTAAGAACGACCTCGCCAATCTGCTCTCCGAACGTGACCGCCTCGGGCACGAAATCCAGAAGGTGCTGGATGAGAAAACGAGCGCCTGGGGAATCACGACTCAAGCCGTGGAGATACGCGACATCATCATTCCCAAGGACCTCGAAGATGCGATGAGCCGTCAGGCCCAGGCTGAAAGGGAGCGGCAGAGCCGGATCATCCTGGGAACGGCCGAGACCGAGATAGCGGAAAAGTTCGCGCGGGCCTCGCTGCACTACCAGGATAATCCGGTCGCCCTGCACTTGCGCGCGATGAACATGGTGTACGAAGGCCTGCGACAGAAGGGTTCGATGATCATCGTGCCCTCCAGCGCTGTCGAGACCATGGGCCTCGGCGCCTTAGGCGGGCTGACTGCCTTCGGGCACACGAGTAACACCAATGAGGAGCCGGCTGAAGTGCCGGCCAAGGACTGATGGCGGGACGGCGGGGTTTCGGTACAGCGCACAAAACGCGCCACTCAACCGCCGCCTGCGCCCGATTCAATCGTCAATCGTCAATCGTCAATCGTCAGTCAAGAGGGGTGGATTATGAAAAAACTGCTGCTGGTCTGGATTGCAGCTGCTGCCGGGCTTCTGCCCTCATTGTCCCCGACGGCCAACCATTCAGGACATGTTGAACGTGACCCGGCGCGGCTGAGTCTTTTGTCAGCGGATTCCGAGCTGCTGTATCGAGTTCCGGCGTCCGCTTTGCTCGCCGTTTCGACGTTTCAGCTGGACCAACGTTGGAGCGAGATCAGAAACACTCGGGCACTGGCCGACTTTCAGGATGCCTTGTTGTCCGGACCCGGTTTGCCGCCGGAATTCGTTCCCCGGCTCATCGGCCATCGCAGTGTCTTCTTTCTTGCTCCTGCTGATCGATGGCCTTTCGCGGTCCCGGTAGCGCTCCTGGAGCCTGCAGACCCGAAGGAAGCACAAGCGATTCTGAGCAAATTGCCCGATGTTTCCTATGTGAGGGAGGGCGCACTCTTCTGGGTGGGCCCGACGGAAGCCAAAGAACTGCTCTCCCGCCTGTCGACCGATGACGGGCCAAAGTTTCCAAGTGCGGTCCCATTCGGTGAAATCGAGGACCGGCTGCCGGACGGAGGGCTCGTCCGCGGCTACGTGAACTCGGCGGCCTGCCTGAAACTGCTGCGCGAGTCGGCTATCGAGGCCTGTCCCTTTCCGTTTAGAAACGCGGCAGCCGCCCTGGCGGCCGACCTTGCCGCAGTCCGGTACGTGGCCTTCCGCCGCGATTTCGTGGACGGCGAGTTCACGACTGACGGCCTGGTTACATATGACCCGACCCGTTTGCCGCCGGAAGTGAGCCAGCTGTTCAATCCGACAGCGTCCGCCGTCTCGCTGCCCGCTGGTGGAGTGACGGTGACAAGGCCCGACGGGTCAACCCGCTCGCCTTTCGTCGTCGCCGCATTCCGTCCCGAATCCAGCGCCTGGATGCCTTGGGTTCGATACGTGGCTGCCAGTGACACTCGCGGTCCACTTCGCAATCTTGCATTCTGGCTGGAGGAGTTCCAGCAACGCTACGCCCGAAATCTCGACCGTGACTTGTTCTCGGTAATCGGGGACGAAGCCTGGCTGCTCGTTGCCCGAGTTCCTCAAAGCAACTCCCTCGAACTAGTGCTCGTGTTTGAGTTGCGCACCGGGAAGTCCATTGAAGGCGTACTCGAGGATCTTTTCTCTTGGGCGGGGGAGCAGGTCTGGCTGAGCAGTTTTGGCATTCTGTCGACCCGAACGTGGCATGAGGACCAGCCGGGGGCGTCGCTTCGCGGCCTGACTTTCCGGACCCCGCTCGCCTCGGTCCAGGGCCCGGCGTTTGAGGTGTCCGGCAGGTACCTGGTGATGGCCCTTCAGCCCTCGGGACTCGCAACCGGACAGGCGTGGATCGGGAGCATCGAGGCGGCCAAGAAAAGTGCGGGATTGAACCCCCCGGGAAGCCATGGAACAGTCTTGATTCAGCCGAGCGAATTGGCGCGGTTTGTCCAAGCCGTTCATCCGACTGGACAGCAGGACCGGGACGAGCGCCTTTTGAACGCTGTCCTCGGCTTGATGGCAGATTCCGGGACACTGCGCGTCGACCTGAAGTACGAGTCCGATGGAATCCGCTTCCACGGCCAGTTGCCGATCGGTGGGCGGAGTAAACTCCGAACAGAGCCGTGAGCGCAGCGTCTTTTGTGGAGCGACCCGGCCTGTACCGTTAGCAATGACGAGCAGCTGGTTCCTAACGGTACGGGCCGGGTCGCTCCACAAAAGACGCTGCGCTCGCGGCTCTGTTTGAAACATCGCAGCCCCTTCTCCCCCGCCTTGAGGTCCCTCCTCCAGTTGCGCGATCATGGGCGGAGATCCAGTCTTTCCTTCCCCAAAAACGAAAGGAGGAGCTTTATGACTCCTGAACAACTCCGAGCCAGCCTGCGCGGCGAGGTGATCGAACCGGACCATCCCGGCTACGACCGGGCCCGCCGAATCGATAATGGGATGATCGATAAACGGCCGCGCTGGATCGTCCGGTGTGCCAACATCGCCGATGTCGTGTTGTCGGTAAAGTTCGCCAGGCAGAACAAAGTAGTCACGGCGGTGAGGGGCGGCGGACACAGCGTTGCAGGCTTCAGCACCTGCGACGATGGGCTGATGATCGATTTATCGCTGATGCGCGGCATCCGTGTCGATCCGGCCGCCCGGACGGCACGGGTCGAAGGCGGCGCAACCTGGGGTGATGTCGACCATGCCACCCATTCTTTCGGTCTGGCGACGCCGGGCGGGGTAATCTCCACGACCGGTGTCGGAGGCCTCACGCTTGGCGGCGGTATGGGTTACCTGACTCGCAAATGCGGCCTGTCAATAGACAATGTCCTTGAAGCCGACGTGGTACTGGCGGAGGGACGCGTTGTCCGGGCGAGCGCCGACGAGAATCCCGATCTTTACTGGGCCATCCGCGGAGGAGGCGGCAATTTCGGTGTGGTGACCTCCTTTCTGTACCGGCTGCACCCGATCTCGACCGTCTACGCTGGACCGACTCTCTGGCCTCTTGAGAAGGCTGCGGATGCCATGAGGTTCTACCGGGACTTCACCCTTGGTGCCCCGGAAGACATCAACGCCTTGTTTGCCTTCCTGGTCGTTCCCCCCGGCCCTCCCTTCCCCGAACACCTCCACAGCCAGCGGATGTGCGGAGCAGTGTGGTGCTACACGGGTCCCGAGGAAAAGGCGGAACAAGTTTTCCGACCGATTCGCCGCTTCGGACCGCCGGCTTTCGAGCACGTTGGCCCGATGCCGTACCCGATGCTCCAACAGATTTTCGATGCGCTTTATCCTCCAGGCCTTCAGAACTACTGGCGTGGCGATTTTTTCACCGACTTCACCAATGAAGCGATTGAGGCGCACGTCAAACACGGGGCTCGAATTCCGACTCCGCTTTCGGCGATTCACATCTTCGCGGTCAATGGCGCGGCTCATCGGGTTGGCAGGAACGAGACGGCTTTCAGTTATCGCGATGCCAACTGGTCCCAGGTCATCGACGGAGTTGATCCAAACCCGGCCAATAAAGATCGATTGATAAGCTGGGTCAAAGAGACGTGGGAAGACACTCACCCGTACTCGGCCGGAGGGGCGTATATCAACTTCCTGATGGCTGAAGGATCGGACCGGATCCGGTCCACGTACCGAGACAACTACGATGGGCTGACAGTCGTAAAGGCGAAGTACGACCCGGGAAACCTCTTTTGCCTCAACCAGAACATCCAGCCGGTCCCCACGCAGGTGGGGTAAGAAGCCAGGGAGAAGGGGCTAAGGGAAAAAGAGGACATCAAGGACATCAAGGACAGCAAGGACAACAAGGACACGAACGCGTCAACGGTTCAGTCCTTGCTGTCCTTGCTGTCCTTGATGTCCTTGATGTCCTTGGAGTCCTTCCCGGAATACAATAGAGACCCGGTGAGCGCACCCAAAGACGCAGTCGTTGAACCTCATAACCGGCATCACCCCATCAACTGGTCCGGCCTGGTCCACTTGTTTGTCGTCTACGTGGTCTGGGGCAGCACCTACCTGGCCATCAGGGTGGCGGTGCGGGAAGGGGCCGGATTCCCTCCCTTCACGCTGGGCGCCTCACGCGTCGTGATTGCCGGGATCGTGCTGCTGGTTTGGAGCATGGCTCGCGGCCAGCGCATCAAGCCGACCAGGCAGGAATTGATCGTTCTCGGCGTCTCCGGGCTGCTTCTGTGGACGGGCGGGAACGGCCTCGTCATCTGGGCGGAACAGCGCATCCATTCTGCCTACGCCGCCCTGCTTGTAAGCTCGACCCCGATCTGGGCCGCGGTCATTGAAAGCCTGATCGATAAAAGAATTCCTTCCTGGTTCCTGATTGTCGCCCTGATCGTGGGCTTCTGCGGCGCCGGACTCCTCAGCGTTCCGATCCTCATGCAGGGAACCACGGCAGACACGCTGTCCGTGTTCGCCTTGCTCTTCGCCTCGCTCAGCTGGAGCCTGGGTTCTATCTATCAAAACCGGCACCCGGTCAAGCTGGGGGCCAGGACGAGCTCCGCGTTTCAGCAGCTGGCCGGCAGTATTGGGTTCATTATTTTGGTCTTTGTGAATTCCGAGCCCCTGCCGCATCCTCGACCTGAGGCTTGGTGGGCGTGGGGGTATCTCGTGGTCTTTGGCTCAATCCTGGCGTTTACGTCCTTTGTTATGGCGCTGCGCCTGTTACCGACGGGTATCGTCTTTACCTACGCCTACGTCAACCCGCTTATAGCCGTCCTGTTAGGCTGGCTGATTCTGCGAGAACCGATTACCGGGTGGACTATCGGTGGAGCCGCGTTGATTCTGCTTGGCGTCGCGGGCGTGTTCCGCGATCGGATCAGCCGGCAACGGCAGGCGCCCCCCAGGACTGGGGCGAGTGAGGATTCCCCGAGAAAACAATGAAGATCATTTCGGCTGCTTTTCTTCTTTTCCTCGTGATGGACCCGGTGGGCAACGTCCCGATCTTCCTGGCGACGCTCAAGCAGGTGGAACCGGCCCGCAGGAGGAAAGTGGTCCTTCGGGAGCTCCTGATTGCCCTCCTGGTCCTCGTGTTCTTCCTCTTCTTCGGCCGAAGTGTCCTGGCGGCTTTGCAGGTGTCGCAACCAGCCCTGACGATTGCGGGCGGGATCGTCCTGTTTCTGATCGCCATCCGGATGATTTTCTCAATCTCCGGGGACGAAATGTTTGGGAGGAACCCCCAGGGAGAGCCGTTTATCGTTCCGTTGGCTATTCCGCTGGTCGCCGGTCCCTCCGCCATCACCACGGTCCTGCTTCTGACCAGCAGAGACCCCGGCTATTGGGTACACTGGCTTCTTGCCCTCGTCGCAGCATGGGTCGCCTCCGCACTGATTCTCCTCGGTGCCAGCAGCCTGGCTCACTACTTGGGCGAACGCGTGCTGATGGCGCTGGAGCGGTTGATGGGCATGCTGCTGACGATCATCGCGGTCGAGATGTTCCTGTCGGGGGTGAAAAGGTTCTGGGGAGGCTAGATCGCGCAACCACGGACGAACACTGACTCACACTGACAGGCACGGACCGGTTGTCCGTGCCAGTCAGTGTGAGTCCGTGTGAGTCCGTGTTCGTCCGTGTAATCAGACCCGAATGAAGATCTTCTTCCTGTAAAGCACGTAGCACACCGACCAGAGAAGTGCCCAAACGACAGCGCTGGTAATGAGCGCGGCCCAGTTTTCTCCGCTCCAGCCCATCAAGCCTTCGCTGAACGGCTTGACGATGCCGCGGACCCATTCCCCTCCGCCCGTATTGGTGAAAAGGTAGATGAACAGGGAGTTCATGCCCACCACGCTAAAGAACCAGACGGAAAACCGCACCTTCTTGATGTCTATCAGCCAGTAGCAGAAGGCGAGGACAAAAAGACACCAGCCGCCACTGACGATCACGAACGACGTGGTGCAGATGCGTTTGATAATAGGCGTCACTGGATCCAACCCGTATCCGGCTACAATCCCGATCAAGCCCGCACTAGCCAGGATCGCAACTTTCCGCAGCTGGGGTCGGGAGCTCTGCAGTAGCTGTCCGGCCAGCACTCCCCACATGGTGTGCGCTGTAGTCGGGACCGCGTTGAACGCCACCCAATGTCCTTGAGACAACCGGCCCATAAGGAGATAGTCCATCCAGGATCCGAAGTTGTGGTCCGGGACGAAGGGCTGGTTGAAGCCAGGTACTGACCACAGCCGGTAAAGCAGCTCACTGAGGATAAGAAGAGCGAATGTGAAGAGAATCTGCACGCGAGCCGGCTGTCGCATCATCAGAAAGGCGACAAGGAAGGTAAACGACAATTGAGCCAACACGTTCCAAAGTTGGAAGGTCAGACGCCCCGGCCCGATGCAATAAAGAGCCCAGCCAAACAGAAGCAGAAGGGCGGAACGTTGAAGCGCGTGCCCGAACGTCTTTCCCCAGCTTTCGCCTCGAGCCCACCGCTTTCCGAAAGAGAAAGGCATGGCCACGCCGACGATGAACATGAAAAATGGCTGAATCAAATCCCAGAAGCGGAGGCCATTCCACGGGTGGTGCTCGAACTGAATCCCGATCCAGCCGAGAAGGGTTCCATGGAATCCGGGCGAATTCAGGACTTCGTAGAGCTGCGTCGCCTCACCGACGAGCAGGAACATCGTGAAGCCTCGAAAGAAGTCCAGCGAGAGCAACCTTCCCTCCGGAAGTCCCGCAGGACTCGATTCTCGGGGCTTCTCCGCCGCGAGGACTTGCGTTGACTGAGCCACAGGCATTTCTCCTTTCTGAAATTGGAGGATACACCGTCGTTGCCTGCAAAGTCATCAGGCCGCTCCGCTATGCCAAAGCCGTGAGCCAGCGTTTTTGCGGAGCGCGTCGGGTGCGTGCCTGTCCGACCGAATCGCGTAGTAAAAGGACATCCGGCGGGTTAAAATTCCGTTAATGCCTGAGAAAAAAAGGAAAAAATATTGGGTCGGCTTCGACCTCGGCGGGACGAAGATGCTCGCCAATATTTTCGATTCAGACTTCAAGCTGGCTGGCCGGGCACGCAAGAAAACCCAGTCGAAAAACGGCGCTCAATCGGGACTGGACAGGATCGCCGAAACGATCGAAGGGGCGCTCGCCCAGACAGGCCTTCAGAAAGACCAGCTTGCCGGAATCGGCTTGGGAATTCCGGGGCCGCTGGACCCGTCGCGCGGCCTGGTGATTCACACTCCCAACCTTGGCTGGCGTAACTTCCAGCTCCGCAAACCGCTCGAGGACGCCTTCCGCTGCCCAGTGTTTGTGATTAACGACGTTGACGCCGGTATTTACGGCGAGTTCCGCTTCGGAGCCGCACAAGGAACGCGCTGTGCGGTGGGCGTCTTCCCGGGAACCGGCATCGGCGGCGGCTGCGTCTACGAAGGGCGGATTCTGACGGGGAGGAATCGTTCCTGTTTCGAGATCGGCCATATCCAGATCATACCCGACGGTCCCCTCTGCGGCTGCGGCCAGAGAGGATGCCTGGAGGCCGTCGCAAGCCGGCTGGCCATTTCTGCTTCTGCTGCCTCTGCCGTTTATCGGGGGGAGGCTCCCAACCTCCAGGCCCAGGCGGGAACCGACCTGTCCAATATCAGGAGCGGAGCTCTTGCGGACGCGATCAAGGCCGGTGACGCGGTAGTCGAGGAGATCGTTAGAAACGGCGCCCGTTGGCTGGGTGTCGGCGTGGTCACGCTGGTGAACCTCCTCGCTCCGGATGTTGTGGTGCTCGGTGGCGGATTGGTTGAAGCCATGCCGGCAATCTACGTCGAGGAAGTCACCAGGGTCGCCCAGGCCCGGGTTATGGCGCCGTTTAAAGATGTTTTCAAGATAGTCGTGTCCCAACTCGGCGACGATGCTGTCGCCAAGGGTGCGGCTGCCTGGGCGGAGGCCTGTGTGGACGGCAAATAGCAATGACAACTCAACCCCAACAAATCACTGCGGAACCGGGAGCAGCACCGCGCCTGGCTGCCGTTATCGACATCGGTTCGACTTCGATCCGGATGGCGATTGCCGAAATCAAGGCGAATGGCGATGTCCAGACGCTCGAATCGCTGCAGCAGGCAGTGAGCCTCGGCAAAGACACTTTTACCAAGGGATACATCGATACGGAAGCCATCGACGAGTGCGTTACGGTCCTGCGCAGCTTCCGGGAGATCCTGCAGCAGTACCAGATCATCGAAGAGAGCCAGATCCGTGCGGTGGCGACCAGCGCCGTGCGTGAAGCGGCGAATCGAGACGCCTTCCTTGACCGCATCTACGTCGCGACCGGGATCAACGTGGATATCATCGATGAGGCCGAAACTAATCGGATCACGTACCTGGCCGTCCGCGGCCTGATCGACAGCGAGCCGTCCCTTACTAAGAGCGAGACACTTATTGTGGAAGTTGGAGGCGGGAATACCGAGGCCCTGCTGCTGAAGCGCGGCCAGGTGACGTACTCGCATACGTACCATCTCGGATCGCTTCGGCTTCGGGAAATGCTGGAAGACTATCGCGCGCCGGTCCTGGAAACACCGGAAATCATGCAGATTCACATTGACCGGGCTGTGGACCAGGTGCGCCGGAGGCTCTCGCTCGAAGGGTCGATCAAGATGCTCGCACTGGGCGGCGACATTCGTTTCGCCTGCTCTCGACTGCTTTCCGACTGGAGCCGGAAAACGCTGGCCCGTCTTCCGGTTTCCGATCTGAGCGAGCTCGCGAAAGAAATCCTCTCCCATTCAGTCGATGATTTGGTGCGCCGCTACCACCTTCCCTACCCCGATGCAGAGAGCCTGGGACCGGCTTTGCTGATCTACGTCCGCCTGGCGCGTGCTTTCCGGTTAAGACAGATCCTGGTCGGATCCGGGACTCTCCGGGACGGGCTGATGTGGGAAATGGCTATCCGGGAAGCCTGGACCGAGGATTTCCACCAGCAGATCATTCACTCGGCGCTTCAGATCGGTCGGAAGTACACCTTTGATGAAGCACACGCACTCCACGTCGCCGACCTGTGCAAGAAAATGTTTGCCGCGCTGCGCCGCGAACATCGCCTTGCGCCTCGTTTTGAGACGATCCTCATGGTTTCGGCACTGCTCCACGATATCGGTCTGTTCGTCAGCAACAGGAGTCACCACAAACATTCGATGTACCTGATCATGAACAGCGACCTGTTCGGGCTGGGCGCTCGGGACCTGGCACTGGTCGGCATGGTCGCCCGCTACCACCGCCGCGCCTTTCCCAGGCAAACTCACGAAGGCTACGCAATTCTTGACAGACAGAGCCGGGTTGCGGTTTCAAAAATGGCGTCCATCCTGCGCCTGGCCGATGCCCTGGATAGCGGACACGTGCAGCGGGTCCGGAATGTCGAGTTGGCGGTTGAACCGGGGGCGTTCGTTGTCACAGCCCTTGATCACGCCAACCTGATGCTTGAGAGATATGCCCTGCAACAGAAGGGTCAGATGTTTGAGCAGGTCTACGGGATGAAGGTGGTGTTCCGGGAAGTCGGGTAGGAAGAGAAGGACGAAGGATGAAGGATGAAGGATGAAAAGGGGTGTGTTTGCCCCCGGTAGGGGGCAGATGTCTATAGCAAATCGGCCGGTAAAGCAGGCGCCCCAGCAGGGGCAAACGCTCTCCAATTCCGTCTTCATCCTTCATCCTTCATCCTTTCGTTGTCCTTCATCCTTCCGTTGTGCTAGCGGATAAAGTTCATGCCAAAGAAAGAACCTCAATTCTTCAATCGCGAGCTGAGCTGGCTCGAGTTTAACCAGCGAGTCCTGGACGAGGCGCTCGACAAGGGCGTCCCTCTTTTGGAACGTCTCAACTTCCTGGCCATCACCGGCTCGAATCTGGACGAGTTTTTCATGGTTCGTCTAGGCGGGCTCCAGATCCTGGAGCACCAGGGAGTGGGGACTCCGGATCAGACTGGACTGACACCGACCGAACAGCTTGCCGCAATCAGCCAGCGAGTCCACGAAATGACCGCCTCTCAGTATCGTTGCTTCGGCGAGGAGCTCGAGCCCGGGCTCGCAGCCTGCGGCGTCAGGAGGCTGCGACCGGCCGATTTGTCCGAAGTTCAGAAGGAAAGAGTGGAAAGCGTTTTCGACCGGGAGGTGTTCCCAGTCATCAGCCCCATGGCTGTTGACGCGCGGAAGCGGTTCCCCATGCTGCTGAACCTCGGTCTGAATATAGCCGTCCGGACAGCAGGAGAGGAACCGGACGCGACCCATTTCGCCGTCATTCCGCTGGGCAACCGGCCGGACCGGTTCATACGCCTACCGGACGAAAGCACCTACAGTTACATCCTCCTCGAAGACCTCGTCGCAGTGTTCATTGACCGGTTCTTCCCAGGTAAGGAGGTCCTCGAGCACGCAGTCTTCCGGATTACCCGGAACGCGGACTTGAGCGTACGTGAAGACATGGCGGCCGACCTGCTGGCTGGAATGAAGGAGGTCCTTGACGCCCGCAAACAAAGCTCGTGCGTGCGTCTGGAGGTCGAGAAGGGGGCCTCAAAGTTTCTCCTGGGGTTTCTCACCAAGGTCCTCCGGGTCTCTGCTCCCAGCCGGGACCGCTTCTCGGTCCCCGGGCCCCTCGACCTTTCTGCCTTTCGAAAGCTCGCAGGTCTCGATCAATTCCCTTCCCTTCGCTACGAAACATGGCCTCCGGTTCCCACACCCGACATCGATCGGAAAAACAGCATCTTCAAGGAGCTGGCTAACCGAAGCATTTTCCTGTACCACCCGTTCGACAGCTTCGAACCAGTCATTCGACTTGTCGAGGAAGCCGCCGTCGATCCGGATGTCCTCGCCATCAAGCAGATTCTGTACCGGACAAGCCGCAACAGCCCGATCATCGAAGCGCTCCGGCAGGCAGCCGAGAACGGTAAGTACGTGACCGCCGTCGTCGAGCTTAAAGCCCGTTTCGACGAGGCGCGGAACATCGAATGGGCCAGGGAGCTCGAACAGGCTGGAGTCCAGGTGGTGTACGGGGTGAAAGGCCTGAAAACCCACGCCAAGGTCTGCATCGTGGTCCGGCGCGAGCCCCAGGGAGTAACGCGCTACCTGCATTTCGGCACCGGTAACTACAACGAGATTACCGCCCGCTTATACACGGATGCCAGTTACTTCTCCACCAACTCGGACCTGGCCAATGATGCTTCGGCTCTCTTTAACGCAATTACCGGATATTCCCAACCCCAGGGGTTGGTCAAACTTCAGGCGGCGCCGGCCGGGCTCCGGCTTCGCTTCCTCGAGTTGGTGGAAAGCGAGATCGAACGAAAGCGGCAAGGTCAGAAGGCTTTGATCATGGCAAAGATGAACTCGCTCGTCGACACCCAGATCATCAAGGCGCTGTACCAGGCGTCAAAAGCCGGAGTCAAAGTACTCCTGAACGTGCGCGGGATCTGCTGTCTGCGGCCAGGGCTGAAAGGCTTGAGCGAGAACATCACGGTCGTCAGCATCGTCGATCGCTTCCTTGAACACAGCCGGATTTACTACTTCTATCAGGGCGGCGAACCCAAAATCTTCATCTCCTCGGCCGACTGGATGCCTCGAAACCTGGACCGGCGAGTGGAGCTTCTTGTGCCCATCGAGGATGCCGCTTCGCAGAAGCGAGTGATCAACATCCTCGATACCTGCTTTAAGGACAACGTGAAGGCGCGAAAACTGCTCTCAAACGGCCAGTACGAGAGAATCAGCCCCCCGACAGGTAAGAAAGGCATTCGTTGCCAGGAAGTGCTGTACCAGCAGGCGGTCGCCGAGGTGAACCAGGTCGAAGCCGCCAGCCGCACCGTCTTCCAGCCCTTCCGGCCCGCAAGGTGAGAAGAAGGGGTAAAGGGGCAAAGGGGCAGAGGGGCAAAGGGGCAAAGGGAAGGAGGGAAGAAGGGAAGGAGGGGCAGCACCAGATTCAGCGGCGGTTGAGTGACCCGCCGCTGAATCTGATGCCCTCCTTCCCTCCTTCCCTCCTTCCCTCTTCCCTCTGCCCCTTTGCCCCTTCGCCCCTTTGCCCCTCTGCCCCTTCGCCCCTTCGCCCCTTCGCCCCTTCTTCTCACCCTGTTGTCTTTAGCCCCCTTCTATCGTACGGTGCTTGTATGCGGTATCTTGCCCTCGTTCCGCTGGCAGCTTTTTTTCTTCTCGTGCCAGCCGGCTTTTCCACCAAGGATCGGGCCGAGCAGTACTTATCGGAATTCAAAATCTACAGCGATGGCTCCCCTTTGCGCCGACCGATTGAAGATTGGGAAGGCGCACGCCGGCGCACTCGCTCGGACCGTGAATGGGTCAGATGGCTGAATGAGCGAAAGACCGCGATCGACGATTGGATCGCAAAACGGCGGGATCACGTTGATTGGGTGGCCGGCTGGTACCACGACTTCGTTAGCCCAAAGGACGGCTCGTTCCTGGTATGGACACCCGACGAGCCGGGGCCGAAGACCTTGCGGAGCCGCTCCGGCCACGACGTCGAGGTGACGCCGAAGCTGCACGCGGCGTGGGTCTATGCCTTCCGCCTCAGGCACGCGGACAATATCCAGCAGGCGGCCATGCTCTATCGCCTTACGGAGGACAGGAAATATGCGGAATGGGTCGCCAGCCAGCTGGACTTCTACGCCAACAACTACACGAAGTGGCCCCTCCAAACGGACAAGGGCAAAGCACGGTTGATGTATCAAAGCCTGGACGAGGCGACGATGGCTGCCCGCCTGATCAATGCGGCGCGCCTCCTGGACACCTATGTCACTCCCGGCATGAGGCAGGGGTGGTACGACAAGTTGTTCAAGCCGACCGCCGACCTGCTCGATGAGGGCCAGCAAAGAATTCACAATATCGCTTGCTGGCATCGTTCTGCCGCGGGGCAGATTGCGATCTACTTCAAGGACGACACGATGCTCGACCGGGCGCTGAGCGGCCCGTTCGGCATCAGGAAACAACTGGAACAGGGAGTAACAGCGGACTTCCTCTGGTATGAGCAGTCGCTATCCTACAACTCGTTTGTGGTGCAGGCCCTGGCGCCGTTTTTCAGCTACGCCGCTGTCAGCGGAAGAATGAACGACGTCCGCCGGGAAATGGCGATACTCGAAGACCTTATGCTGTCTCCCATGGCGCTCCGGTTTCCGACCGGGCGCCTGCCGACTCCCGCCGATACCACGACGGTGCCCCAGCGCGCCCCGAATTACGAGCTTCTCGCTTCGGTTTATCGGATCTTCCCAACGCCGTACGGACTGGCAGAGGCGGCCAAGAAACGCACTTGGGACACGTTGGTCGATCCCCCTGGTGAAATGACTGGCGTTCCGCCGCTCCCGGAGGTTCGAAGCGCAAATCTCGAAGCCAGCCGTATGGCCGTCATCAAGAAGGGACTGTGGCAGGTTTACTTCCATTACGGGCAGTTGAATCAGTCGCATTCCCAACAGGAGGCTTTGAACTTCGAGGCTTTCTACGGACTGACGGATATCACCCATGATCCAGGCACGGTGGGCTACGGCTCGCCCCTTCATCGCGGGTATTTCACCACCGGACTTGCCCATAACGTCCCCCTGGTGAATGGACTCGGTCAGAAGAAATGGAACCCCGGCAAGTTTTTGGGATTCGACGCGGACAAGGGTGAAGTGGAGGCTGCCCAGCCCCACTATCAACCAGGCGTCTCCGCATCGCGGAAGCTGAAGGTTGAAGGAAGTCGTCTGATCGATACGGTCACCGTCAAAACCGACGAGCAGAAGGAGAAAATCGCGTTGGTTCTCCACCTGCAGGGCCAGGTTCAGCTTCCCAGTCGCCTCTTCCAGGATAACCCGGATTTCTCCTCCCGAATGGGAGCCGATTCGTTCCGCTATTGGGAGAATCCGCGCACCGCTTCTTACGAGAATCAGGAAAAGGTGAGTGTCCTCGTCCGCTATCCGGAGGTGGTCATGAAGGTGACGTTCGAAGTGCCAGGCTCCTTCACCCTGACCTCTGTGACTACGCCGGACACGCCCCCGGCGCGCCGGGACACACTTTATCTCGAAACTTCGGGCTCTGACGTGACCTTTAAGACGACCTTCGAACCAGTCGACCTTCGAACCGCCCCGTCCGCATCGAGCGAGTAGACGGTGTGTTTCCCCTACACGGTCACGCACGAAGCGAAGGTGGAAAAAGGCGGTCTAAGGCCCTTCGGATCCGGGCCTTTGGAGCGACAGCAGTTGCGTCCAGCCCTATTGTGGCCGGACTCTCCAGAGTCCGGTGCCGGGCTCTGGAGAGTCCCGGCCACGATAGGGTTGGACGCAACTACTGAAGTGCGTCTAAAACACGAACATAAACTCCGACCTGAGGAAATACGCGAAACTGCCGCCTTTCAGGTAAAAGTCCCCCGGATCCAGTGTTTCTGCCAGCAGATGACCGACAAAATGCTTGTTGACCCTGTAGTTAAGCTTGCCGATCATCAGGTTGCCGCGCCAATTGCCCAGCGTCTGACCGCTCAAGACTCGCGCTTGCGGCGCATACATAAAGCGGTAATAGAAATCGAAATTCGCGCGGTCCGAGAACTTGTAGTTGAATCCCGGCGAGAGCATCCCGATGTTTGTCCAGTATCCAGGCCCCCTGCCCTCCTGCATAACCGTGTACAAGTACAGTTCACTCCATTTCGGCCAGCGGCTGAAGATCGGGTTCCAGCCTTCAAAATCAGCAGTCTTCGGATCGTCACCAGATAAATGAGTGTAATTGAACTGTAATGTAAGTTTCGGGAAAGACGGAACAGGCTTCTTTAGGTCGACATACCCGCCGTATCCTCGGCGGCTGTTCGGCCCGTAGTCCCCAAATTGAACCCCGAATTCCTCGGCGTGCTGGATCCCGCCTTTCAGGATGCCGGTGAGTCGGAAGCCGCTTGTGTTCAGCCGGCTAAGCGGCAGCGTCGTCGACGCCTCTTCCCGCTTGAAGATGTCGTAGAATTCTCCCTTAAGAGTCTTTCCGAGTTGGCGGGTCACGTAGACACCCGCTCCCTGCTCGTCGCGCTCGAGGGTAAACTGGCCCGGATTCCGGTTTATGACTGGGAGATAACGGTCCTTCGCCGTGTTCGCGATGACAAAGCCGTCGACGGTCGTCTTAGGACGCTTCCAGGTTGCTCGAATGGCGTTGAAATAGTAAGTCCGGGACCCATCGAGCGGAGAGCCGTCCATGATCACCAGGCCTTCGCCGATGAACATGTCTTGCCGACCGATTTTCAGGCTCAGGTCTTTCCTGGGAGTGATCTCCAGGTAGGCGTTATCAAAGACAAACTCGTTCACGCGAAACTCGTACTTTTCACCCTGATCGGGATGAAAGTACTTGCGGAACTCGTTGGTCATTCGGATGTTGAATTTCACGGTATCGGACAAGGGGAGCCCCAGCCAACCCCGCGTTCGGATGCGGGCCAGCCCCCAGGAGTCGTCGACCGCATCGTTGGTGTCCACGAAGTTGTCTCCGGCCTTCCACCGGATTCGTTCGTCGAAACCCCAGGTGATCTTGTCCTTCTTCTCCGACTGCGACTGCGACTGTGCAGATACAACACCGCCAGCCAGACACAAAAAAAGCAAGCACAACGCTTGTTTCTTCACGGCCTTACCTCGGCTCATACAATCTCAAACTCTTGACACAACAGGCTTTGAGTTTGGCCCGCAGATATTACATTTAGCGCAACGCCTCGTAAAGCCTTTTTTTGCCTGCTGCCTTGTCTTTTAAGTACAATCGACCGAGCTTCACAGGAGGAATCGACTGATGGGCGAAGGGTATTGTGAGCTGCAGACAAGGCGAAGTTTCTTCCGTGCAGGAGTCACAGCGTTAGGGGCTGCGGCAGTTGCGAGCACCCACGCGACAAGCGCGATAGCGGGCAGTCCGGGCATGTTCAAGAACCTCGGGGTCGGCCACATCGGGGTGAAAGCCAATCAACTCCAGGCTGCCGAGTATGCATCCCGCTTCGGGTTTGGGGGAGTCAATGTGCACCCGGACGACCTGGAAAAAATGACCGCCGAGCAGCGCAAGGAAGTACTGGCGCGGATGAAGGAGCACGGCTTGCAGTGGGGTGTGAGCGGTCTTTCCGTTCAGTTTCGAACCACGGATGAGGAATTCAGGCGGACGATCGCCCCGTTGTCAGGCCGAGCCAAGGTGCTGGCGGAGGTCGGTGCCCGGCGGGTGTGCACCTGGATCCTTCCCGGCCACGACACCTTGACCTACCGGAAGAACTTCGAGCAGCACAGGACGCGACTCGGGGAGGTAGCCGGGATCCTGGGAGAGCAGGGCTTGTCGCTGGGCTTGGAGTTCGTCGGCCCCAAGCCGTCGAGGGATCGCAACCGTTTCCCGTTCATCCACACCATCGAGGAACAGTTGGAGCTTAACGCTGCGATCGGCCGCAACAATGTCGGCATCCTTCTTGATTCCTACCACTGGTTCACGTCGGGTGGCTCCGTGTCGGATATTGAGAGACTGACCGGGAAACAGATCATCGAGGTCCACGTGAACGATGCCCAGCCGGGAATTCCAGTCGACCAACTGCAGGATGGCAAAAGAGCGCTTCCGTGCAGCACCGGCGTGATTGCTCTAAAGGGTTTTGTGGCGGCTTTGTCGAAGATCGGTTACGACGGGCCGGTCACGTGCGAGCCGTTCGACCGCCAATTGAACGACCTGGACGACGAGTCGGCCGTCAAACAGACGGCGGAAGCGTTGGATCGGGTGTTTGCGCTCCTGGCGGAATAGGGGAGTCGCGTTTGTCATCGAGACCCCGCGGCTCTGGAGCCGCGGGGTCTCGCCGTTTGCAACTGGTACGAATTCCCTTCACTCCCGCACAAACGTCAGCATCGTTGTCTTGCCTTCTTCGGTCTCGATCTCCAGGCCGTCCGCGTTTCGGCTGGCATCCGTCCACCTGTGAACGCGGGTAACCCCTTCGATCTGGTGTGTCAAGAGAGTCCCGGGCGGTTGGAGGACGCTGATCGATATGATGTTAGGCGCCCGCTTGTCTACTCCGGAAGTGGTCGCCGGAGTCCCCAGAGTCGTCGCTACAGACTGGAGAGCCAATCCGTCGAACAAAGTTTCGTTGGCCACTTCGGGTGTCTGGACCTCCACCCGAGCTTTTCGGCCGTGATGCTTGTCGTTGAACCCGCTGAAGAACGGAATCCAGGTTGCGGTCGAAACCTCCTCACGCTCGATGGTTGCAGTTGTTCCCTGAGACTCTTTTCCACGTTTCATTTGGCACACCGCCTATTAAAAGATAAGTTAAGAACCAGGAAGCTAATGCTTTCCCAGTCACCTTAAGCCAGCTTAGCATACGAATCGGAGCAAAACAGCGACCGCCGCCGGTTGGAATTTGCTCGAAATTTGAACCTCGGGGTTATCCAAAGTTATAATCGGTTCAAGCTTCCTCAGCTAAAAAGTCAGTCTTTCGTACACAGCCTGATCATGCAGTTCGGTTGTGAATTGAAGTCCTGTAGATAACCAACCTCGTGCGCCTGCTGTTGCACAAGTAGACTCGAAAGGAGAAAAGGCGTGAGTCTGAAGGACTTTTTCTCGAGAAAGCTGATAGCCATCCTGGCTTTTGCAGTAGGATTGGGCGCAGCCGGCTATCCGCTGCATTACCGATCAGAGCAGTTGAAGAAGGAGCTCGCACAACTTAGCAAAACAAACAACAACCTCAAGGAGGAAAACGATAGACTTCGCTACATCAACAGCCTCGCGGTCGAATTCTCAATGGACCCTTTGGTGGTCACCCTCGTCGACCAATACTCCCGTCAGCACATGAATAATGCAGGGCCGGAATGGCGCCTGCTGAAGACACCCGAATTCCTGACTTACATCATGCTGTCCCTGATTTACGCCGAGTCAAAGGGAGACGCTGGAGCCGTGGGGGATGGCGGCAGGGCACGCGGCCTGACCCAGATCTGGGTTTCAACGGCGAAGGACTATGGGAACGTTTCGGCGGACCAACTCCTTGATCCTGAAACCAACATTGCTTATTCCTTCAAGCATTTCCACGAATTGTTGAAGAAGTACCGGGGGAACCTGGCCATGGTTCTGTATGCATGGAACCGCGGTCCGGGCACCGTGGATCGGCTCCTGCTGTATGGCCAAACGCCGGAAAACGGCTATGGCAAGCGGGTGTACCAGGCTTCTCTCGACAACAACCGTCACTTTGCCTTAGGCGAGTAGCCGTTTGACTCCCCCAAACGGCCGCCAGGAGGGGCGGGAGTCTCCTCCCTGAGTCAGTAGCCTGTCTCCCGCCCCTCCGATTTCTCTCAGCACGGACTACGATGGACGACGTGGACGTTGTGGACGAAGTGGACAAGGCACAATTCGAGTTTGTCCACTTCGTCCACACCGTCCATGTCGTCCATCGTAGTCCGTGCTGCTGAAAGACTTGCTTTTCCTTGTGCTACTATTTCCCCATGGACATTTCGAGCATCGCTCTGGCTCTTGGGTCGAGCCTGACCGCGGGGCTTAACCTGTACATTACCGTCCTCATGCTTGGTCTGATGGAGAGGTACGACATCATCTCTCTTCCCCCGCAGTTGCACCCGCTTTCCAACCCCTGGGTGCTTGTGGCAGCCGGCGCTCTGCTCGTGGTGGAGTTTGTGGCCGACAAAGTCCCATACGTCGACAACCTTTGGGACGCGGTCCATACTTTTATCCGAGTTCCAGCCGGCGCTTTCCTCGCCGGTGCGGCGATGGGAAACGCTCCATCGGAGGTCACCTGGATTGCGGCTCTGCTCGGCGGCTTTGTGACACTGACCAGTCACGGTGCAAAGGCGTCTACCCGTCTCGCGGCCAATTCCACCCCGGAGCCTTTCACCAACTGGTTCTTAAGTGTGTCGGAAGACGTGGTGAGCATGGGTTTGCTCTGGCTCGTCTCCAGCCATCCGTACGTGGCGTTCATCTCGGCACTGGTCTTGCTCGGCGTCTTCATCGTGGCGCTCTACATGTTCTACCGTTTTCTCCGGTATCTCTTCAGAAGGCCGCGTCCCGCCCCTCGTACCGAGATCTATCGGCCCTGACGGGTGACGCCTTCTCTATCGTTTCCCGCAGCAGATTCTTGCATTGCTCGAGCGCGCCATGAGCCTCGGTACCAGGCTCAATACCGCTAAGCTCTTCTTTTGTCCTCTCTTGGCGCGTCTTCACGGAATGGGCTCCATTCTTGCCTTAGCGTTGCCAGGAGGAACCATGAGCGGAACGTTTCAGGAATCCAAACGTGAACAAACCAGCCTCGCAGCTCCAGTTGAACGACGGATCTTATCGTGGCTCGCGAGCCGAATGCCCGCCTGGGTGAATTCCGATCACTTGACGGTGCTTGGTTTCCTCGCCTTTGGCGGTGCGGGGATCAGTTATGGCCTGACGAGTCTGGACCCGGCCTGGCTGCATGCGGTCAATGCCTGCCTCTTTCTCAACTGGTTTGGCGACAGCCTGGATGGCACATTGGCACGACATCGGAATCACCTCCGTCCTCGGTACGGTTTTTATGTCGATCACGTGACGGACACGGCGGGATCCCTAATGCTGGTTCTCGGTCTGGCTGTCTCACCCTACATGAGCGCTGGAATCGCGCTCGCCTTGCTGATTGCTTTCTTCATGCTCTCGATCAACACGTACCTTGCCACGCACGCTCTCGGGACTTTCCAGCTGTCTTTCTGGAAGTTCAGCCCCACGGAGCTCCGGCTCTTGCTCGCCATCGGGAACCTGGTCCTGCTTGTTCACCCGACGGCGACACTGGCAGGACGCCAGTATCTGCTCTACGACGTGGGAGGCGCTATCGCAGTGGTGGGTATGCTGGCGATGTTCGTCGCCTCCGCCGTCTCAAACACAATCCGGTTGTACCGGATGGAACCGCGGCACGGCGGGCGGATATGACCACGAGCCGATGGAGGCGATGGTGGAGGTTCAATGCTGTCGGGGCAATTGGGGTCCCGGTCCAGTTGGCTGCGCTCTCGTTGCTGACTGCCGTCCTTCAGGTTCATTACTTGCCGGCGACGTTCCTGGCAGTGGAACTCGCGATTGTCCACAATTTCGTGTGGCACGAACGCTGGACATGGAAAGATCGCCCGACGCCCGGCGGGATCCGGCGCCTGGCCCGCTTCAACGTGACAACCGGACTGGTCTCACTCGTGGGGAACCTGGCGCTTATGCCCGTCCTGGTGCAGGTGTTTCGCCTCGGCGTCCTTCCCGCCAATCTTGTCGCGATAGCCGCATGCTCCCTGGCAAATTTCCTGCTGGCGGATCGAGTGGTGTTCGCAACTCCCCGCACGCCCGAGGCGCGTAACAGAGCCGGGAGCGACCGGCGCCGAAGGCGCAAGCGACCGGTCATCCCGTGTCCACCAACACCAATGCGATGGGTCGGTACCGGCAGGGAATGACCGGTCGCTCGCGCCTTCGGCGCTGGTCGCTCCCGGCTCTGAAAAGGGTTGCTGCACCCACCGATCTGTTGCTACTGTCTCCTCGTGATTCTCGCGATGGCTGGACTTCCAGGTTCCGGGAAGAGCACGATCGCACGAGCTCTTGCTCAATTGCTTCCCGGCATCGTGGTAAGCAAAGACGAAATCCGATTGAAGCTCTTCTCCGCCGGCGACATCGATTACTCGCAGGCGCAAGACGCGGTCTGCTTCCAGGAGATGCTGCGGCTGACCGAACAGACGTTGAGTCGCTGCCCCGGAGACTGGGTCATCCTCGACGGTCGCACTTTCTCGCGGGCATCTGATTTGCAGCAGGTGAGAACTCTGGCCTGGCGACTGGGACAGACGCTATTCGTCATCCACTGTATTTGCTCAGACGAAACGGCACGAAGGAGGATTGAAGCGGACGTGGAGTCAGGCAGACACCCGGCTGCGAATCGAAATTACGAGTTATACCTGGAAGTGAAAGCGCGGCAGGAGCTATTACCTTTCCCCGCCTTAAACTTGAATACGGATCTCGCCCTGGACACCTGCTTGTCCCAGGCGCTCAGCTATTTGAGTGGTTCTCCGGCTCGACAGTAAGCCGCTCGCGCCTTTTCTCCTCGAGCTTCTCAGAGAGCAGGCGGCACCACTCGTCGATTCCCTCGCCGGTTCTCGCGGATGTCAGCAGGAACCGAGCATTCGGCCTCAGCGTCTGAACTTGCGCCCGGACAGCCTCCACGTCGAAGTCGACATGGGGGAGCAGGTCGATCTTGGTAATGACCGTCACGGCCGCCCTGGAGAAAATGCCGGGATACTTAAAGGGCTTGTCGTCGCCTTCGGCCACGGAGAGCAGCGCCACCTTGAAATCCTCGCCAAGGTCGTACGAGGTCGGGCAGACAAGATTTCCGACGTTCTCAATGAACAGGATATCGGCTTCGTCCAAGCCGCCCTTCTGAAGCTCATTCCGCACGAGACGCGCATCCAAGTGACAGGCGCCGCCGGTGATGATCTGTCTTGCCGGGATGCCGTGCCGCCGCAGCCGGTCGGCGTCTCGCTCCGTGGCGATGTCCCCTTCAATGGCAGCCAGCCGATAGGTCCTGGACATCGCCGCAACCGTCGCCTCCAAAAGAGTTGTTTTCCCGGAGCCGGGCGACGAAATGAGATTGACGACAAGTGTGCCTTCCCGGCCGAACTTCTCACGCAGCAGAGCCGCCGCCTGGTCGTTCTCGCTCAGGAGACGGCGGTTTACCTGGATCTCGCTCATGATGCCGTTTCTCCGCTCTCGGAGTCTGAAAGGTAGGTGATCTGGAGCAAGTCGAGCTCGTAGCCCCCCTCAACCCGAAGTGGGCTTCCACACTCGGGGCAGATCATCAGCCAGGAATTATCTGGACGAGGCTTGATCTCCTCGCACTTCGGGCACTGCTGGACAGCCGGCTTCCAGTCAATTTCGAGCTCGCATTTGGAATCCGGTCCGTCGACGGTCGCTTCCCATGCAAATCGCAGGAGCTCGGGATCAATCGCTGACAATTCCCCGACCGCAAGTCGAATCTTCTGCAAGCGCCCAGACCCGTATTTTTCGACTTCCTTGCGACAAGTCCGGTAGAGACTCATCGCAATTCCCATCTCATGCATAACCTTAACGGGGTCAACCTTAACGGGGTCAGAGCTTAAAAATTCAATTCTTGGACATCCAAAAATTGAATTTTTAAGCTCTGACCCCATCTATGATGGCAGAAGTTGGGGTTTGATGTGCGGGAGCAGGCCTAAATTCTGTCGAGTTTCCGGTAAACGACCATACCGTCCTCGCATTGCAGATCTTCCGGATGGTACCGGGCAATCGGGAACTCGAGCTGCTTCAGTTTGACCGGGGCGACTTTTTTATCAACAACGCCGAGCGCCACCGCAACTCCGTAGACGATCGCCTCAGGGCGCGGCGGACAGCCGGGGACATAAAAATCAACCGGGATGATTTTGTCGATCGGACCTATCACGCTGTAGCTGTCGTACCAGATTCCTCCTCCGCACGCGCATGACCCGATTGCGAACACGAGCTTGGGAGCAGGCATGGCCTGGTAGGCCCGCTCGAGGGCCTTCGCCGTCGATCTGAGCGCCGGTCCCTGGCACAACATCACGTCCGCATGCCGGGGCGAGCCGACCAGCTTGATTCCAAACCGTTCGACATCGTAGTAGGGCGTGAGGACGTTCAGGACCTCGATGTCGCATCCGTTACACCCGCCGCTGTTAGCGTGATAAACCCAAATCGATTTCTTAAATGCCTTCTGGCAGAGTTTCCTCAGCATATGACTTAATCCAGCTCAATCTCGACGTCCGGAAGACCTTCGGAGAACACAAAACTCTTGGACTTGTAGATCCACCGCCCGGCGGGAAGATCGTCCATCCGGTAGCCTTTCATCATCAGCTGTTCGAGCGGTCCCGGCGCCGCAAAGCAGCGGCCGCAGCGCTGGCACGTACCCATGAAAACCTCCAGCTCCTGCTGCAGATCTTTCTTGTCATTCGTCGCCGTCTCGAACTCCCCGCTCATCGTGATCGCGTGCTCGGGGCACACGTCGGCGCAGCGCCCGCAGTACGTGCATCTCTGCCCGAGATACCTCATCACCCGTATTTCCTGGCAGACGTCGGAGATCAGAATCTCCCGGGCGGGACAGTTGTTTGCGCATCCTCCGCAGCCGATACAGCGCTCGATATGGAAGACCGGCCGGCCTCGAAATCGGCCAGGCACCGGCGCCGCCTCAAACGGGTACGGCAAGGTCACCTTTCCGGCTTTGAGACAGATGATCGCCTCTTTCAGTTTGCTGATCATGTTTTCCAAACCCCTAGAATCCAACCAGCGCCAAAGTCAGCGCCACCAACGACAAAACCATAAGCGCCGCATAGTATCGAATCGCCTGATCGATGCGATAACGGGCATGCGTTGCCCCAAGGACCGTGATGAGCAGAACCAGGACGGCCACCTTCAGAAGCAGAAGCACTAAGGCGATCGGATAAGGCCAAGTCGAGCCCCAAGGAAAGAAGACCCCGACCAGCAACGCGCAATACACAAAGAGCTTGCTCATCTGCGCGTACTTGAACAGGCCGAGCTTCGGCCCCGAATACTCAATGAGTGCGCCCTCCATGATCTCGGTCTCCGCTTCGGCGGTATCAAACGGAACGCGGCCGACAAACGCCTGCAACGAGAAGAGCAAAACAACGAGCATCAAGACGCCTGCGACCGGCAGGCTCTCGAGAGAGTAAACCGAAGCGCCCAGGACGGAATTCAATCGAAGCGAGCCAGCCTCGACCGCAGCAACGATCATGGCCACTGCGAGCAGAGGCTCGAGAGTCAGCATACACATCATCTCTCGGCTCACTCCGAAGAGCGAATAGGTCGAACCAGCTGCCAGCCCGGCCAGCAGGGTTGAAACACCGCACAGAGTCAACAGGTAGATAACCAGGATAGCGTCACCGGCTTCGGAGAGCGGGGCAGCAGCACCCATCGGGACGAACCATGCCAATGTGAGAACCGCGGCAAGCGAGAGGCAGGCGCCCAACCGCTGCATCACCGGGCTTTCGCCCGATTCGATGTCTTCCTTCCCGAAGAGCTTTAACAGGTCCAGGTAGGGCTGCCAGAGCGGCGGACCTTGTCGCGATTGAATCCGGGCGGTCACTTTGCGGATCAACCCTTCAAAGAAGGGCGCCGCTGCCAGCACCAGGATGACGTTCGCAATCCCTTTTAGAATCGCCAGACTCATACTGTCCTCAGTCTCAGCTTTCTCTGCGTAACCGCTGCGTAACCTCTGCGTCCTCTGCATCTCTGCGTTGAGAAAAACTGAACTACCTGCAACACTCTTGAGTGTTTAAGGCGTTCGACTGTCCTCACGCAGAGGCGCAGAGAACACGGAAATTACGCAGAGAACTACCGTGCTTTTCCTCTCACCATCTCGACCAATTCCCGCTGCTCGTAGACCCGAACACCGCCCGAGCGGATGTCGATAACCTCCAGGCGGTCAGTGCAGGAGAAGCAGGGATCGATGCTGCCGAGCGAGATTGTCATATCGGCCAACTGCTGATCCTTGATCATCGCGGGGATACCCTGCAGGTTCTGATAAGTGGGTGCCCGCACGCGCCACCGTCGTGGCCGATTTTCTTCGCCAGTGACAACGAAGTGATGCGCTTCACCTCGAGGCGCCTCTATGGAAGACAGTCCGATCCGGCCCGGAGGCAATTCGTCGTCGAGCTTCAGCTGAATCGGTCCGTTCGGCATTCTTTCCAGGCACTGCCGGATGATGCGAATCGATTCGAAGACCTCCAAGACCCGAACCAGCACGCGCGACCAGACATCGGCGCCGGGTTGGGTTATGACGTCGAACTCGATGTCCTCGTAGGCTGCATAGGGGAAATCCCGCCGGCAGTCCAGGGGAACTCCGGCCGCCCTTGCGATCGGCCCGATCAATCCCATCTCCTTCACGAGCGCTCGATCGGCTATTCCGACCCCTTTCGTGCGCTTCTGAAGGTTCCGGTCTCCTTTAACCGCCTTGGCAGCAGCTGTCCACTCCTTCTCGAGCTGATTCAAGACGCGGTTGATGTCCTCGGTCAACTCCGGAGTGATGTCCCAGCGCACGCCACCGATGACGCAGAGCCCATACGTTTTGCGGTTTCCGGTGATCCGCTCGCACAGCCACATGATCGGCTCGCGCATTCGAAAGCTCTGCATGAAAAGCGTGTCAAAACCGAGGATGTGGTTCGCCAGCCCCACCCAAAGCAGGTGGCTGTGGAGCCGCTCGAGTTCGAGCATGATGGTGCGGATGTACTTCGCCCGCGAGGGAGGCTCAATGGCCGCGGCCTGTTCGACCGCCTGGGCGTAGGCAACGCTGTGGACGCAGCCGCAGATCCCGCAGATCCTTTCCGCCATCATCGGGATTTCGTTGTAGGTCAGGACCGTGTCGGCGAGTTTCTCAATCCCGCGGTGGACCATGAAGCCCCGATACTCACAGCCCCGCACGATCTCCCCCTCAACATACAGCCGAAAATGGGCAGGTTCGTCCAAGGTAGGATGAAACGGTCCAAAGGGCACGACAACACACCCGGGCGGCGGGTCATCAAACGCGAATACTTTGTTCTCGTCGAATTTCGGTGGCTTTAAATCCCAGGAGAAGTCTTTTCTCAGCGGGTGCACACCCTCGGGCCAACCGTCAGGCAACACCAGTCTCTTCATCGACGGACAACCCAACGGCTCAATCCCGAGTAAATCCCGGAACTCCCGCTCGGCCCAGTTCGCCGCCGGGACCTGCGGAGAAATGCTGTCGATCACGGGCTCATCCGCTGGGAGATTCACAAGGATGCTGCAAAGTACCTTCTCCCGCTCGAATCCGAAATTGTGCGCCACTGTGAACTGCCCGGAATAGGGGCGATCGTCAATGCCAATGCTGATCACGTAACGGGCATCAAGGTCGCGGAAGACATAGGTGCAAAGGTCCAGAACGACGCCGGGGGTCACGTAGAGGTACA
>Ga0105104_10000668_pt1 | contig 26406 bp, 20 predicted proteins | sample PPLLaktember2015_3_FD_87034 | JGI IMG/M metagenome (GOLD analysis project Ga0105104, IMG submission 87034) | Freshwater sediment microbial communities from Prairie Pothole Lake near Jamestown, North Dakota, USA - PPLs Lake P7 Core (6) Depth... | ecosystem: Environmental > Aquatic > Freshwater >...
GATTGCTGCCTGGCATAACGCCACCGCCGCCGCTTCTCGGATCTAAGGCGGGAAACGTCCCCCTGACCGTCTCCCGCTCTTGGTTTTCTACCTGGCTTTGGTTCTAAAGAGCCAAAGTCCAGGCTGTCTGGCCTTATTGCTCAAAGGGGGTCTCTGACCCCCGTGTCTTGGGACAGAGCCGGGGTCTCCTCTAACCCCCCGGGTCTTGGGCATGGGCGGGCGCCTTTAGTCCTCACTTGCGTCATGGATAAAGAAGGCTGCCGCCTTACCCTGCTCATCGTCCATCACCAGGTCGATCAGGTGGTCCGGCTTGAAATCGTCCACACAGATCACCCGCAGACAGCCTTCCCGCTCTTTCTCGCCGGGCAGGAAGTCGGTCAGGTGGTTGGGGGTATTATAGAAAAAGTCGCGGTTGAAAACCGAATCGGGGTCGTCGAGGTTGACTGCCAGGGGGTAGATCTGGGCTTCCATCAGATCCTGGAAAAAATGCGTGCCAAAAGAGGGCTCGGGGGCCAGGCCGATGCCCGGCCCGGTCAGCTCGATCAGCGCGCGCGTGTTGTAGATATCGGCGTAGTTGATAAATACCCCCAGGTCGGGGTTCGAAGTTCCCCAGCGCCCGGGTCCCACACAGATAAAGCGCTCTTTGGCCAGGGCGGAATTCAACTGGCTGATGTCCCGGCCCAACCGGCTGCGCGCGTCGGGGGTCGGCAGCGAAAAATAGCCTTCCGGGTTGACAAACACCACGTAGCGGATGCGCGGCACGTAGCCCTGGGGGACCATAAAGCGGGTGGCAAAGACGGTTGACTCTGCCGGAAGGTTCACCGGCAGGTGGCCCTGGATGGTATCGCGCAGGTGGCTCTGCGGGCGGCACTGGATGATCGAAATCTTGATATCCGGATGGAGCGGGTCCGAATCATCCACCTGCGCGGTAAATTCCATGTCGACCGGCGAGCGGTAAGCCTCTTCCACGATCTTTAACACCTGGCGCATGGTTTCCGCGAACGGAGTGCGGCGCAGGAACTCGTCAAAGGTCACCACCAGGCGGTGCGGGTCGCCCTCGATCACATTGCTGCGCAGCGAGCTGAAATAGCCATCCTGCTCCTGCTGGGTGATATAGCGCAGGGGTGCATAGCGCGAATTGAGCACCGTATGGATCGGCATGGAGAGGAATTCATTGGCCTCCAGATCGATCAGGTCGATATACTGCTGCGAATAGCGCCGGATCATCTGCGGGGCGGAAGAAGGACGCAGGTTGGGGTGGCTGAGCGCCACCAGGCGCGGATAATCGTTGCCCACCCGGTCTACCGCGCGCGTCCCCATGCCCCATACCAGGCGGATAAAGCCGTCCTCGCGGCGGATCTGCGGGGACCAGCGGTACAGGTTGCGGCTGAACGCCACCCCCGCCGCCGCGGGAAAGAAATACTTTTCGAATTTTTCTCCCTGGACGACCTGGATCAGGATCGCCATGCGCTCGTCGTAGTCCTGCAGCCCTTTGCTGCGCCGGTAGAGCAGGGCATTGGGGTTGAGGGTAGTGCTGTAGATTCTGGCGATCGCGCGGGTCAGGTCGAACAGGTTCTGTTGCAGGGTCCCCTGGTTGGGACAGAAAAAGCTCTCATATTTGCCGGCAAAGGAAGTGCCAAAATTGTCTTCCAACAGGCTGGAGGAGCGCACGATCAGCGGCTGGCGGCCGACATTGACCAGCAAAGCTTGCAGCTTTTCGAGCACGTCGGTGGGGAACTGGCCGGCTTCGAAGTCGCGCTGGATAAGCGGGTACTCGGCGTGCATCTGGTCTTCAGGTTTGTATTTCTGATCGTTCCAGTGCACCAGGTTGTTGATCGACATAAACGCATACATCAGGTCCGCACCCAGGAAATAGGACTCGGGGATGCGGATGCGGCTGCGCAGGACTTCATCCCCTTTGACCTCCAGGATGCGCGCCGCCAGCAGCATCCCGGCGGATTTGCCGCCGATCTTCCCGGGGCCCACCTTGCGCCGGCGGATCTCATCCAGGTCGGCCACGGTAAACCACTCTTTGGCGATATTGATATAAGCCAGCTGGTCGCTGATCATCGAGCGGATCAGCACCACCTTGATCTCCTGCAAACGCGGCTCCAGCCGGGAGCGTTCATCCGGGGGCATCTTCTCGATGGCGCGCGCCTGGTCGAAGAGCAGGTCTACCGGGGCCAGCTCGGGGTTGATCGAAAGGGCCAGGTCGTAAATCGGCGCGCCGCGCTCGTTCAACACCTCGCGGACGAGCTTTTCAAACAGGTCAAAGGGCAGGTTCTGGCTGTAATACCAGTCGGTCAGCTGTTCGCGGATGATACTGCAGCGCAGCTCCCAGGTATCGCCGGCTTCCTCGAGGTACGGGTTGAACAAACCCTCGCGCTCCTGGGAGCGGATGGCCTTCTGGCGCACCTCGGCGTCAAAGGAATGCGGTTCGATCACTTTACGATCGAACAGCTCGCGGCGCATCCGCGCGCGGATGCGCGTCGCCAGGATAGGATACTGCCCGAGCGCCATATAAACGCTCAACAACCGTTCGACCGATGTGGTAGAGATGGGGTTCATATTGGCTCCGCAACCTTTATGCCAATAAACGCAATGGGGTTTTGACGGGCCCGGCAGGAGAGTTCGTCAAAACCCCAGGGAGTGGTAACCGGCGCAGGTTATCCCAGGTGCATGGGCATAATCACGTGCGTAAAGTTTTCATCGCCCACCGGGCGGATCAGGCCTGGGCTGTTGCTGACCCCGGTCTCCAGCGAGACGTTCGGGGTCTTGATATTCTCCAGGACCTCGCGCAAGAAACGGACGTTAAAGGCGATCAGCAGCGGGTTGCCTTCGATGGTCGCATCCACGACGATCTCGCTCGACCCGGTCTCTTCGGACTGGGAGGAAATCTCCACTGCGCCGGGCTTCAGATCGCCGGCCGGGCAGATATTGAGACGCGCCACGTTGGTGCTCTCGCGGGCAATGATCTCGGCCTGTTTACAGGCTTTGAGCAGCGCCGAGGTAGAGATCACCGTACGGGTCTTGAAGTTGCGCGGCACGACCTGCTTATAATCGGGATAATTGCCGTCGATTAACTGGGAGACCAGCTCGATATCCTTCATATGGAAGACCACCTGTCCGCGCCCCTGCGGGATGATCATTGAGACCATCTGGTCTCCATCGCTGGCGATGCGCGCCAGCTCGCTCAGCGCGCGGGCCGGGATGATGGCAGAGATCGGCTGGCCGACCGGAGCGGACAGCGCAGACTTACGCTCGGAGATGCGGAACCCGTCCGCCCCAACCAGGGTGATCTGCTCGCCCGCGACGGTCACCATCACACCCATCAAGACCGGGCGCGCCTCGTCGCTGGAGGCCGCGAAGGCCACCTGTTGGATCATTTCCTTGAAATCCGTCACATTGATCTGCACCCCGTTGAGCGGGTCGAGCACGGGCAGCGGAGGAAACTCCTGCGCGTCGATGCCTTTGATATCGGTAACCGAGGTCCCACAGCGGACGGTCAGCGTTTGCGTGCGGGTATTGAGAGTCAGGCTGATCTGGTCGTTCGGCAGGGCATTGACCAGATCGGTAAAGGTGCGCGCGGGGACGGTGATCGAACCATCTTCTTCGATCTTCGCCCCGATCCAATTGGTGATCCCCAATTCCAGGTTGGTTGCCGACAGGCGCAGCCGGCCCTCGTCCGTCGCGATCAAAATGTTGGACAGGACGGGCAGGGTGCTGCGCGGAGAGACCGCTCGAGAAACAATACTTAACCCATGAGCGAGATGTTGTTGATTGACGGATACTTTCATGAGCCCTCTTTTGCAGAGTGTTAAAATTCAGCTACGTGGGAGACTTCGTCTTTGGTTAAGGTATTATACAACAAGATCCTAATCAGACATCGGGTGTTTCCAAAACCACCCGGTGTCTTGTCTTTTATTGAGTCGACAGTTCCGAGTCTGCAAGGCTCTCGCATTCCATTTGCTATACACCCATGAAGGTTTCACAGTAGACTCTGAACTGTCGACTATCAACCTTTAAAACCTGGAGAACAAAAGCGAAAGCACCACGGCGATCACCTCCAGGGCGAAGAGTGCGGCGAAGACGTAGCCGACGATCACCCAGGGGCTGCTGGGCGCGGGCAGGCGGACGGGTTGGCCTTCGGCCATCTGGCGCAGCGCCAGGGCGACCTGGTTGGCCAGGTCGTGGCGATCGAGCGGGGTCAACCCCAACCAGTACCAGTTGTCGACCTGGCTGGGCACCACCAACCGGCGCCCGGGATAGTTCTGCAGCCAGATGCGCAGCGCCTCGGGGGGCTGCGCCGCCAGGCTGGCCGGCAGGACGACCGCGCTGGCCCCGATCATCTCCTCGCCCGGGATGCCCAGGCTGATCTTCTGGACGGCGACCGGGATGTTCGGCGCCTGGCGCTTAAGCGCGGCCACCACCTCCTCGCCAAAGCTGCCGTCCCCCGCGTCCAACAGGATGGTTGGAAAAAGCGCGTGGCGCGCTGCCAGGGAGCGCTGGGCCACCCGGCCATCCTCTCGCAGCGCGCGCAGGTGGTAGACGGTCCACAGCAGGAGCAGCGCGGCAGTCAGCAGCAGGGTGAGGGACTGGAGCAGCAGGTCCGGGGGCCGCTCGCCCAACAGCCCGCTGAGCAGCACGTAGATCATCCGGCCCAGGGCGGTCATGCTGAGCACCACCCCCAGGAACAGCACCAGGTACAGGTACGCCTTGCGGATCAGCGAGCGGCGGGCATGGTCGCCCGCGTCGCCGCGCTGGGCCGCCTCCCCCTGCATGGGCCGCCAGGTGAGCAGCCACAAAGGCAGCCCGACCGCGAGGCCGGCGATGGCGTTGGCCAGCTGGCCACGCAGGCTTTCCGGCGGCGCGAGGCTGCCCAGAGCGGCTTGCAGCAAGAAGCTCAACAGCAGGTTCATCCCGTACACGGTCGCGCCCAGGCCAAACAGGGCCAGGATATAGTTGTACAACCGGCGCAGGGCTGCCCGCCGCGGGTTGTCCTGGATAGATTCCGTCTCCAAGCGCAGCCGCCGGCTGTAATACCCCCACACACCCGCCAGGGGCAGCGCGATCGACAGCGAGCCGCCAATCCGGTTGATAAAATCGCCCGGGATCATTGGGTCGCCCAACACCCAGCGCAGCGCAGTCCCCAGCACCACCGCGGTGGAGCTGAGCACAGTCCCCACCCCGGCCAGGGCCAGCAGGTAGAGCACCACCCGCCGCAGCAGCGATTCGCGCTCAGCCGGGTCGGCCACCATCAGCTCATCCACGCGCTGCAGCGTCCACACCCACAACGGCGTGCCCACCAGCAGCAGCGACAACCCATTGGCGAGGACCGCCGCGGGACTGCCGCCCGGCCCGGAAGGCACGTACAGGATAAAACGCAGCACCTGCTGGACGCCGAACACGGTCAGCCCTAACCCGAAGACCATCCAGATATAGGTATACAGGCGGCGCGTCTCGACCAGGTGGTCCAGGTCGCCCAGGGAGCGCCAATCCCTGCGCAGCACCGTATAGAAATAAAAGGCCGCCGCGCCGTTTACCACGATGGCCACCAGGTTATCGCTCCAGGTCTGGCTCGGACCGATCAGCGCCAGGCCCGGCTCCAGCCCGAAAAGGACCAGCAGCAGGTGGTCTACCAGCGCCAGGCCGTTCTGGACGAGCGGGACCAGGGTGATCAGCAAGACTGCGTAGAGAAAGACCGCCCGCAGGCGCGAGGCAGCCTCTTCGGGGTCGCGGCGTGCGTCGCGCTGGGCCAGCCCCCAGTGCAGCAGGAAGACCGGCAGGCCGACCAGGGTCAGCGAAAGCCCCTGGGCCAGCAGGGCCGCCCCGCCCAGCATGCGCTCGAGCGAAAGCAGCGTGCGGAGCAGCCCGATCACCCCCCAGACCACCACCTCCAGGCTGACCAGGGCTACAGCATATAAGTAGATACGACGGATGCTGCGCATGGATGCCGCTTTCAGCCGCCCGTGGGGGCGGGTACAGGTTTAGCGGGTGTGGTATTTTCGGGAGACCACTCCCAGACCCAATAGGGGTAAGCCATCTGGACGATCTTCCAGCTGTCCCCTTCGCGCCGCAGCAAGGCCACCTGCTGGTCGCGATACAGATCGCCAAACAGGTCCGCGTTGGCGCGCACGATGGCCACATCCACCTCGGCCTCGTCCCCCTGGATGCGCGCGCTGCCGATCTCAACCGCCGCGGTGGAAAAATCTCCACGCTGGTTGAGCAGCCCCTGGCGGAAATTTTCCACGCTGGGCCGGGTGGGCGTATCGGCCAGGTAGGTGTAGGCACGCGGATAATCGCGGTTCTGGACCGCCAGGACGTAATTGTGCACCACCTCTTCAGGGGTACTGCCGGGCAGGTAATCGGCGCGGTCCTGGCGCAAGAAGTACAGGCCCACCGCCGCGACCACCAGCAGACCGATGACGATCAGTATCGCGGTTAGAAAACGATCTTGCCGGATCAATAGACTTCTCCTCTATGTGTCATTTTCCTATAACCTGTCCAGGTCAATGCCTGATTGACAAAATAATCCTCACGCAGAGGCGCAGAGGAGAAAAGACGTAAAGACGCAAAAATTTGCGTCTTTACTTTGCATCTTGGCGATCCTTTGCGTTTTCGCGTTATGCTTTTCCCATGTATGATTTTACGCCCGCCTGCTCCGACCCGGGTGCGCCAGCAGCACCAGCAGCGGCCCCAGCCCGGGCAGCAGGAGCGCCACCAGCCCCCACAGACAGTACGCCCGGAACGACAGGTTGCGCGCGCGCAGGTACAGCACGGCCATCAGAGCCATACCAATCAGGGCAGCACCCAAAAACCAGCGGACGATCTCCGGGTCGATCAGCATCATCCTCTTTGCCAGGTGGGACACGAGCGGTTGTTCCGATTCTATTCAGAACCGGAGGGAAAAGCAAGGGGGAGAAGAAAATGGGGAGTGGACAGTGGAGAGTGTAGAGTCAACAGTTCAGAGTCTAGCCGGTCCGCTGCCGGCCTTTCCTTTACTGCGGCAGGCAAAAATGGGGAATATACCGCTGAGACGCAGAGGGAAAATGAGAACACTGAGACGGGAGGGATAATGAGACACCGGCCGAAGGTTTTGCACCTTCGGCCGGTGTCTGATCAAAAGCGTGAGGCTCTCTTCGCCTCATCGCCTACCTTCATCCCTACAGCCAGCCGCGCAGCTCCATGGCCTTGACTACCCGGCCGATGGCCACCATGTAGGCGGCGTCGCGCATGTACACCTTCTCGCTCTCGGCCATATCCAGCACGCTGTTGAAGGCCAGGGTCATCTTGGTGTCCAGCCGCTGCAGCACTTCCTGGTGGGTCCAGTAGTAGTTCATATCGTTCTGCACGCTCTCGAAGTAGCTCACCGTCACCCCGCCCGCGTTGCACAGGAAGTCGGGGATCATGTACACGCCGCGTTCCTTGAGCACTTCATCGGCCTCCGGGGTGGAGGGGCCGTTTGCGCCCTCGGCGATGATGCGCACCCGCGGGCTGATCAGCTGCACCGTTTCAGCCGTGATCTGGCTTTCCAGGGCAGCCGGGATGAGCACATCCGCGTCCTTGCAGATCCAGGCGCCGCCGTCTTCAATCACGTATCCGGCCGCGCGGGCCTTGTCCTTGTGGATCGAGCCGTACTGGTCGGTGATGGTCATCAGGAAGCGCGGGTCGATCCCATCCGGGTGGCTGACCGTATACGAGGTGCGGTCATCGCGGTCCCAGTAGGACACGCAGGCCACCTTGCCGCCCAGGATCTCGCGGAAGCCGATGGCGGCATACTGGCTGACGTTGCCAAAACCCTGCAGGGCCGCCACACACTGGGTGGGGTCCAATTTGAGATGCGCCATGGCTTCGCGCACCGTGTAGATCACGCCAAACCCGGTGGCCTCGGTGCGGCCCAGCGAACCGCCGCCGCCCAGGGGCTTGCCGGTAATCACGCCCGGGGTGAATGCGCCCGAGAGACGCGAATACTCATCCATCATCCAGCCCATCATCTGGGGGGTGGTGCCAACGTCGGGGGCCGGGACGTCCTGGCGCGGACCAATATTCTTCCATACTGCCTGGATAAATCCACGGCACAGCCGCTCCTTCTCCCCTACCGATAAGGTGGCCGGATCGACCACAACCCCGCCTTTACCGCCGCCCAACGGGATATCCGCTACCGCGCACTTCCAGGTCATCCAGGTGGCCAGCGCCCGGATCGTGTCGATGGTCTCGCTCGGGTGGAAGCGGATGCCGCCCTTGTTTGGACCGCGGGCGTCGTTGTGCTGAACCCGGTAGCCGTTGAACACGCGCAGGGTGCCGTCGTCCATCCGGACCGGGATGCGGAAATGGTATTCGCGCATCGGCCAGCGCAGCATTTCGCACACCTGGGGATCCAGCTTGAGCAAACCCGCCACGTGGTCAAACTGGCGCTGAGCCATTTCAAACGCATTGGTCGTTACAGCCATGTTTTTTCTCCTGTGATTCGGTTTGAATAGGGAAATTGGAAGGGCGCGCGGGGGAGAGAAACAGCCGGTTTTTGCTGGTTAAAAATATATGCGGGCACCCCGGTGGCGTGCCCGCTGCTTTCTTCATATTGCAGGTCAGGTTCTTTCAGCCAGTTCAACACGGACCTCTCCTCCTGCGTTCTCGAACACATTAAAGTTAATGGAAATTGGCCTTTGAGTCAAGATGATGATTCTCTGTGTTCTCATATGACCTTTTGCGCTATTTGAGTAATTTGTCACATAATCTCGGGCGCTCTCACACCCGTGCTTCGAGAAGCACGGGTGTCTAGTATTTCGTCTTTACTTTAGCGCCCTCAGCTGGCGCTCCAGCTCTTCGCGCACCACCTGGGGGTTGGCCTGGCCTTGCGCGGCGCGCATCACCTGACCAAAGAACCAGTTCGACAGGCTTTCCCTGCCGCCGCGGTAGCTAGCCAGTTCCTGGGGATGTTCGCGGATCACCTGCGACACAAGCCCGGCGATCAGCCCGGTGTCTGAGACCTGGCGCAGCCCGCGGCGGGCGATGATCTCCCCGGCTTCCTGCCCGTGGGCAAACATCTCCGCCAGCACGGATTTGGCCGTGGGGATATTGATCTCCCCGCGGTTTAGCGCGGCCAGCAGCCCGGCCAGCCCGGCCGGCTGTATGCGGATGCTCTCGATGCCCGTTCCGGCCTGGTTCATCAGCCCGAATACTTCTCCGGTCAGCCAGTTGGCCACCATTTTCGGGCTGACGCCCGCCGAGTCCTGTGCGGCTGCGGCCGCAGCTGCCTCTTCGAAATAGCGCGCCACGGCCTGGTCGAGCGCCAGCATCCCGGCATTGTAGGCAGAGATCCCGTACTGGTCGACCATCCGGCGCAGCCTGGCCTGGGGCAGCTCGGGCAGCCCGGCTCGCACCCGCTCCACCCAATCCTCCTCCACCACCAGGGGGGGCAGGTCCGGCTCGGGGAAATAACGGTAGTCGTGGGCCTCTTCCTTACCGCGCTGCGACAGAGTGGCGCCGTGCTCCTCGTCCCAGCCCAGGGTCTCCTGGCGGATCTTCTCACCCTGGCGCACCAGTTCGGACTGGCGCTGGATCTCGTAGGCCACCGAGCGCTCCAGGGCGCGGAAGCTGTTGAGGTTTTTGATCTCCACGCGCGTGCCCAGCAAGCTGGCCCCTACCGGCCGCACCGAAACATTGGCTTCGAAGCGGATCACGCCTTTTTCCATATCCCCCGAATTGGCCCCCAATGCGCGCAGCACGGCGCGCAGGGCGGTGGCGTAGGCGCGCACTTCTTCGACGGTATGCATGTCCGGCTCGCTGACGATCTCGAGCAGGGGCACGCCCGCGCGGTTCAGGTCCACCAGCGAGTAGCTCTGTCCATCCTGGTGGATATGAGTCAGCTTCCCGGTGTCCTCTTCCAGGTGGACGCGGCGGATGCGCACCACCCGCGCTCCCTGCGAGGTCTGGATCTCCAGCCGCCCGTTGACCGCCAGCGGTTCTTCATATTGGGAGATCTGGTAGCCCTTGGGCAGGTCCGGGTAGAAGTAGTTCTTGCGCGCGAAGATACTGGTATGCGCCACCTGGCATTCCAGGGCCAGCGCGACCTTAATGCCCAGCTCGACCGCCTGCTGGTTGACCACCGGCAGCACTCCCGGCATCCCGGCGCACACCGGGCAGACCGCCGTGTTGGGCGCAGCCTGGACGGAGTCCACCACCGGGCAGCCGCAGAACATCTTCGAGCGGGTTTGCAGCTCGGCGTGCACTTCCAGGCCAATCACCCCTTCAAATTCGACTGCTGCGTCCATAAGAGTTTTTCTCATTTAGAAAAAACTATCCACGAAGGACACGAAGTCCACGAATATTGTAGAAAAAACTTTGTGTTCTTCGTCTCTTCGTGTTTAGAGTTTTTTTATTCAATATTGACGAGGACAGAACTGCGCTAATTTTATCAGCAAAACAAACAGACACCGGGTGTCGTAGAGCAGACACCCGGTGTCAGAAAATACACTTTATATCTTCTTTGTGTTCTTGGCGTCTTCGCGGTAAGTTTTTTTACCCTTGTCTGCGCATAAAGCGTTCCATGCGGAACAGGGCCTCCTCGATCTTCTCGTAAGCCGTGGCGTAGGAACAGCGCACAAAGCCCTGGCCGCCGGCCCCAAACGCCGAGCCTGGCACGACCGCGACGTGCTCTTCCTGGAGCAGCTTCTCTGCGAAGGTCTCGTCGTCCATCCCGGTGATCTTGACGCGCGGGAAGGCGTAGAAAGCGCCGTGCGGCTCGAAGGTGGCCAGACCCAGGCGGTTCAAACCGTCTACGATCAGCCGGCGCCGGCGGTCGTACTCGCTTACCATAGCCTGGACGTAATCCTCCGTATCGTTCAGCGCGGCGCAGGCAGCCGCCTGGGCCGTGGTGGGAGCCGACATGACCGTGTACTGGTGGACGCGCACGAGTCCCTTGATGATCTCCGCCGGGCCGCAGGCGTAGCCGATGCGCCAGCCGGTCATGGCGTAATCCTTGGAGAAGCCGCCCAGGAGCACGGTGCGTTTCTGCATCCCGGGCAGGGCCGGGAAGCATACATGCGAGACGCCGTACACCAGGCGGTCATAGATCTCATCCGAGATGACCACCAGGTCGTTTTCTTCGGCGATTTTGGCCACCTCCAGGAGTACTTCCCTGGAAGCAACTGCTCCGGTTGGGTTGTTGGGGTAGCCGATCAGGATGGCCTTAGTGCGCGGAGTGATGGCAGCGCGCAGCTCATCCGGGTCCAGCATGAACTGGTTCTCGACCCGGCTGGGCAGCTCGACGGCCACCCCGCCGGCCAGGTCAACTTCGGCCTGGTAGGAGACAAAACACGGCGTGGGGATGATGACCTCTTCGCCTGGGTCCAGGATGGCTACGCAGGTCAGGTATAGCGCCTCGGATACACCCACGCTGATGACCATCTCGCTCAGCGGATCGTAGCTCACCCCGTAAATCTTCTGGAGGTGAGCGGACAGCGCCTGGCGCACGTCCAACCGCCCGGCATTCGAGGTGTAATGAGTCTCTCCGGCCTGTAAAGACGCGATCCCGGCATCCAGGATGGGCTTCGGAGTATCGAAGTCCGGTTCTCCGATCCCGAGTGAGATCACGTCTTTCATGGTGGCGGCGATGTCGAAGAACTTGCGGATACCCGAAGGCTTCAGACAGGCAACCCGGCTAGAGATATAGGTTTCGCGCATGGAGGCTCCTTGGAAAAAGGTCTGCACAGCTTTGGATGGATAAGACAAAACATAAGGAGTAAAACGTAATGTCTCCGGGATTCGGAGCCTTGGTCAGTAATGTTTACGTTTTACGATTTACGATTTACTAATTTTATCACTCCCGGACCAGACGTGTCTCAGATCGGGTTGATCCTCCACTCATCATACAGCTCGCCGTAAAACAGCTCGAAACGGCGCTCATCTCGCGTGCGCACCCGGAAGCCTTTCCCACCCGGGATGCGCCATTGGGATTCGATGGCCGTGATCTCCAGACGCTCGCCTTCCCAATGCAGGGCAACCGGCCGCTCGGCATACTCGAACCCGGAATGGCACTCGACCGGGTCTTTTACTTCATCATCGCCCATGACTGGTCTCCCAGGTTCAGGCGAGTGGCCTGCCCGTTAACCTGGACGTCGCGCCCAAGGACCGAGCCTTCCAACAGGGTGTCGGTAACCTGGGCGCCCTCTTCGAGGATCGAGTTGCGGATGATGCTGCCCTGGATGTGACATTCCGCTCCCAGGGAGACATACGGCCCGATGACCGAAGCTTCCACCCTTGCATCCGGGTGGATGTAAACGGGTGGGATCAGGGCAACGCCTTCTCCGCAGCTTTCCGGGCAGTCGGTCGCCCGCCCGTGATCAAGCAGGTAGCGGTGGGTTTCGAGCAGCGCTTCCGGCGTGCCCGCGTCCAGCCAGACTTCAACCGGCTCGGTGCGCATGTTCATACCGCGCTCGAGCAGGATATTGATAGCATCGGCTAAAAAGTACTCGCCCTTGAGGGTGATCTTGCGCCGCATCTGTTCCTCGATGGCATTGATCAAATCCTCGGCCCTGCGGAAATAGTAGAACCCGACCACCGCCAGGTTATTGGTCATATCGGCGGGCTTCTCGACCAGCCCGGTCACGCGCCCGCTGCTGTCGATGGCCGCAACCCCAAAACGGCGCGGGTCCGGGACCGGCTTGACCCACGCCACCGCGTCGCAGGTCTCCTGGGCCAGAAATGCAAAGTTGGTCTCCAGGATGGTATCGGCAAAGGCGATGATCATCGGCCCGCTCAGGTACTCGCGCGCCAGGTAAACCGCGTCGGATTGGCCGTGCATCTCCTCCTGGATTGCGTAATGGGCTTTGATGGTCGGGTGGTACTGCTGCATATAATCTTTGACCTGGTCGCCCAGGTGCCCGATAATAAAGATCAACTCTACGTTATCCGGGTCGGGCAGGGTCTGGAACAGGTCCAGGATATATTCGAGCACCGGTTTTCCGACGATACGCATCAGCGGCTTGGGCTTGCTCCAGGTGTGCGGCCGCAAACGAGTTCCCAGGCCCGCCATGGGGATGACAATTTTCAAGGTCTCTGGCATAAAATCCTCCCTTATTTAGCTCTTTGCTTCTAAACGGTCAATCGTAGCTTCCATCAAGGCCACGCACTCGCGCAAGGTGTGCGCATCAAAGGCCAGGCGCGCTCCGGCAGCCTGGTACAGCTCGGGCAGGCTGCGCGTCCCTCCCAGCCCCAGCGCCTTCCGGTATGCCACCACGGCCGCGGCCTGATCGTTCAGTGCGTTGCGCCAGACCTGGACGGCGCCCAGCTGCGCCAGGCCATATTCGACATAATAAAAGGGTACCTGGTGGATATGCACCTTGCGGTGCCAGCCGGTTTCCATCACATCATCCAGCCCGCTCCAATCCACACCCGGCATAAAGCGCTGCCACAAGTCCGACCAACAGGCGTCGCAGGCTTCCGGGTTTAAGGCTTCCTGCGGGTTGGTGTGCACCCAATGCTGGAAGGCATCCACGACCGCCATATAAGGCCAGAACAGGATGGCGCCTTCCAGGTGCTCGACCAGGGCGCGGCCGGCATCCTCCGGTTTGTAAAATCCACCCGCTTCGACGGCCAGGTAGGGCGAGGCCAGCAGTTCCATGCCCATGGAGGCCACCTCGGCAAACTCCATGGGGACAGTCATCTGGTGGTAGTACTTGAGCCGGGAAGCCTCGAAGGCGTGAAATGCATGCCCGCCTTCGTGCAGGAGGGTCTGTACGTCGCCGTGGAGCCCCACGCAGTTGGCGAAGATAAACGGGCGGCGGGTTTTTGGGAAATAGGTGCAGTAGGCGCCCGGGGCTTTATTCTTGCGGTTCTCCAGGTCCAGCAGCTTTTCGCGGACCATGATGTCGAAGTATTCGCCCAGCTGGCCATCCACCCGGTGGAAGATGGATGCGCTGCCCATCTTGAGCTCACCCAGCTCGCGGTAGGGTTTGAGCGGCGGGCGTTTCTCGGTGTCGACATCCAGGTCCCAGGGGCGCAGGCTCTTGACGCCCAGGCGCCGGCAGCGCTTCTCGTACAACCGGCTGGCGACCGGTACCACTGCCTCCTCGATCGCCTGATGGAAGCTCAGGCAGTCATCCGGGGTATAGTCAAAACGCAGCAGCTGCTGCCAGCGAAAGGCGCGGTAATCGCTCTTCCCCGTGTTTTCAGCCAGTTTACCTCGCAGCTGCAGCGAGCGCTGCCACAGCTCGTTGATCGCCTGGCGGTCGGCAAGCTGCCGCTCCGCCGAAAGGCGCCAGGCTCGCTCGCGTTTTTCCCGGTTCGGGTCCTGGTATACCGGGCGGAGCTGCGAGATGGTGGTTTCCTTTCCCTCCCACTCCACCGTCTGTGCTCCGATGATGCGGTCATATTCGGCATTCAGCTTTTGTTCTTCGGTCAGCAGGGGCAGGTTAGCCTCGCGGAACAGATCCGCCTCGGCGCGCATATTGCGCAGGGGGATCTCAAAACCGGCCGGTTCCAGCCCGCTGGCCAGCAGTTTCTCACGCAAGACCTGGTCGTTCTGGATCGCGCGCGGGTAGATTTCATCCAGAAAAGCATGGTAGCGCTTCTCGATCTCCTGGTCAGCGGTATTGGCTGAATGGACCACGTACAGCCGCTGGTACATTTCGTCCAGGACTTCAGCCAACCGCGACCATCCGGTCAGCCAGTTTTCCATGTTTTCTGAATTCAGGTTTTGGTTCTGCAAATCGCGAGCATAGGGCTCAAAATCTGCCCAGCTCCATTTCATCCATACTGCCGGGTCCTTGGGAATACTCTCGCTCATCTCCTAATCTATCCTTAGTCCAACGAAAAAATTGTATCCACGAAGGTCACGAAGGGTCAACAATAAAAGCTTTTCATAAACTCTGTGCTCTCCGTGTCCTCTGCGGTGAGATTTTACAGCACCGGGGTTCGTGTATGCCAGTCGGTCACCTGCTGGTAGGCGTGGGCAGCCTTGAAGAGCGTTTCCTCGCCAAAATGGCGGCCCATGAGCTGCATGCCCACCGGCATACCACGCGCGTCAAAACCGACCGGGAAGGCCAAACCGGGAACACCGGCCAGGTTAGCAGGCAAAGTAAAGACATCCTCCAGGTACATCGCCAGCGGATCGTCGGTATGCTCGCCCAGGCGGAAGGCCGTCGTCGGCGCCACCGGCGCGGCGATGACATCCACGCTCTCGAATGCCGTTTCAAAATCACGCTTGATCAGGGTGCGCACTTTTTGGGCCTGGCCATAATAGGCATCATAGTAGCCCGCAGAAAGCGCGTAGGTGCCCAGCATGATACGCCGCTTGACCTCCGCGCCAAAACCACATCCGCGCGTGCGTTTGTACATTTCCAACAGGGACTCCTCCGCCTCACGCAGCCCAAACCGCACCCCGTCATAACGCGCCAGGTTTGCAGAAGCTTCCGCCGGAGCGATCAGGTAATAGACCGGCAGGGCATATTCCGTGTGCGGCAGGCTGACCGGCTGGACTTTTGCGCCCAGGCCTTCCAAAACACCGATCGCCGAACGCACCCCCGCCTCTACTTCCGGTTGTATGCCTTCGATAAAATATTCCTGCGGAACGCCAATTTTCAACCCGCGCAGGTCAGGCTGTCCATCCAGGCGGATGGGCGGGGCCGGCCGGTCGAGGGTGGTCGCGTCACCCGGGTCGTACCCGGCCATGACCGAAAAAACCGCCGCGGCGTCGGCTGCCGTGCGGGCCAGGACCCCCACCGTATCCAGCGAGGAACCATAAGCCACCAAACCGTAACGCGAGACCCGCCCATAGGTGGGTTTGATCCCGCTTACCCCGCAGAAAGAAGCCGGCTGGCGCACGCTCCCACCCGTATCGGTGCCCAGGGCGGCAGGGACAAGGCGCGCCGCCACCGCCGCTGCGCTTCCCCCGCTGGACCCGCCCGGGACGCGTTCCAGATTCCAGGGGTTGCGGCTGTAGCCGTACGCGGAGTTCTCAGTCGAGGAGCCCATGGCAAACTCATCCGTGTTGGTCTTGCCCACCACCACCACTCCGGCTGCCAGCAGCCGTTCGACCGTGGTGGCCGTATAGGGAGGGACAAAGTTCTCCAGGATGCGCGACCCGCAGGTGCAGCGCACGCCGGCCAGGGTCAGGATATCTTTTACGGCCATCGGCACGCCCAACAGTGCTGGGATCTCGGCCTGTGGATCGCGCCGCCAGGCCTGCCAGAGGAGGTCGGCGGCTGCCGCCTGGGAAAAGGCCAGTTCCGGTGTCAGCGTGATAAAGGCGCGCAGGCGCGGCTCCAGGCTGTCGATCCGTTCCAGGCAGGCCTGGGTCAGCTCGCGGCTGGAGATCTGGCCCGCGCGCAGCAACTGGAGGCTTTCCAGGAGGGTCAGGTCGGTTAATTCTGGCATGCTCTATTCCAACACGGGCGGAACCCGGAATTGGTTTTGCTCCGACTGGGAGGCACTGCGCAGCAGATCGGCCGGGGTTAGCCCCGGACGCGGCTCATCGGCTCTTAAGCCGCTGCGGGCGGGTAAGACGCTGGAGGTTGGCGGGATCCCTGAGGTATCCAGGGCCTGCAGCCGCGCGGCATAGTCCAGTACCGCCGAAAGCTGCTCCCGGAAGCGCCCCTTCTCCTCCTCCGAGAGCTCCAAACGCGCCAGTTCGGCAATATGTTCCACTTCCGCTAAGGTAAGGGTCATAAGATTATTATATCATCGAGACCCCATGTCTCCGTTCTTCCACCCAGGCCATCTCCTTCGTGCGCAAAGGAGAAAAATGAGAATCCACAAAGCTGCTGGATCTTTGTGGATGGGTGTTTTTTTCGCGACCCACCGGATTGGCGCGAGATGGTTACCAATCCGCTGTATAGAACCTCAAATACTGCTCCACGTGGCTCGACCAGTAATCTTCATCGTGGAAGCCGGTATTGAGATGCCACTCGTGGGGGACTTCATACTTATCCAGCAGACCGGCAAAATCCATGGTAGATTTCAGCTCGCGATCGTCCCGGCCGATATCCAGATAGGTGCGCGGGAGCTGGCCGTCGGGGGTATCGCGCATCCAGACCGGGAGCAGCGGCCCATCTACCCAGAAGAGTGCCAGGCTGTGCGCGCCTACGATCGCGAACAGGTCAGAATGTGAAAACCCCAGGTGGACCGCCCATCCGGCCCCACGTGATAACCCGCCTATCGCGCGATATTCCCGGCCGGCGAGGGTCCGGTAATGCGCATCTACCCAGGGCACCAGCTCCTCTGCCAGCGCCTTTCCAAAGGGGGCTTCATCCGGCTGGCGCCAATCGCGGTCGTATGGAAAGATCATCAGGAAGGGCGGGATCTCGCCGGCCGCCGCCAGCCGCTCGGCAGTTTCATCTACCCCCAGGCGGTCCCACTGGTCGCTGGAATAGGTCTGCCCGTGGAGAAGATACAAAACCGGATAGCGCCGGTCTTGATCTTCCTGATAACAGGGCGGCAGGTAGACGCGGAACTGGAACGGCTGAGCCATCGTTTCAGACTCAAACTGCTCGTCCACCATCTTACCCGGCATCCGGGTGCAATCTGGCTGAGCCAGCGTAGACGCCCGGGCCGGCGCCTGGGTGGAGAACGCGGCCGGCTGCCCGGTTGCGGGCCGGGTAGTCTCTGGCAAAGGTTGGGGCATACGCGTGACACCCCCATCCCCGGCTGCCGTTGGGAAGCTGGCCGGGGCTCCACCTACCGTGCAGCCTGCCAGCAGACCCACAACAGCGGCGAGCAGCAAATTTCGCGCGCAGCGAATGAAAATTCGCAGGGTATGCCTCCTTGACGTTTCTGACCGAATCGCATTATACTCTTTCCCGCCGGGGTGTAGCGCAGTTGGTAGCGCACCGCGTTTGGGACGCGGGGGTCGGCGGTTCGAGTCCGCCCACCCCGACTCTGATGATCATAGGGACTGCCCTGTCGATTTTACTGTAAGTGTGGAATGGAAAGCCGTTCCATCCTGACCGTGGGAAGAAAACAAAAGACCCCCGAAGAATAATCTCCGGGGGTCTTCATATTCCAAAATGAACCTTTGCTAACACCCCCACCCCGTGATTGTCCGTCGCTCAACCTGCGGCCGTGCCCCCACGCAAAATGACAAGACCCGCTTACCTGGCAAGGCTGGCCATGTGCCCGAGCCAAAGGCCGGTCTGGGATAAGCAGAGGGATATTACCGCCAAACTCCCGGCAGGTACAGCACATAAAATCCGTTCAACTGCGCCAGGACCGGGTCGTGGTCGCTGGTGCGGAGAGGGTTATGATCGGTCAGGTCGGCGTTGAGGTGGAGCACGTCGACCTCGGAGCGGTCGTCGGGCTGGGCGAGGGCCTGACTGACCAGGATGTGGTCGAGGACCTGCGAGTTGCCATCATAAATGTAGGTATATTGTTGGTTCAACGGCAGGGTCTCGATCAGATCGAAAAGGATCTGCGGGGCCCCCTTGAGAGCCAGGAGCGGATTGGAATAGGTGAAGTCGTTCAGGTCGCCCAGGACGACGACCCGCGCACCAGGGTCGAGGGCCAGCAAGCTGGCGGCGAAATTGTGGACGATTGCAGCCTGATAGATGCGCCTGGCTTCAGAGGACAGCGCGGGCGGTTGGTAGCGTCCGAAAAGAGGCTCGTCGCCGCCCTTAGAGTTGAAGTGGTTGGCAATGACGAACAGCTTCACCCCGTTGAAAATAAATTCGCCGGCCAGCGGTTTGCGGCTCGCGTTAAATGCGGCGTTGGTGGGGTCGATCCGCCCGGGGCTGTGGGTCAGGATCGGCCCGGCCGGGCTGGCCTGGGCGGCGGTGGCAGTCGCTGCATCGCCCGGGTCGCGCTCGACAAACTGCACCCGCGCCGGGTTGAACAGGAAAGCCTGGCGGATGTTACCGCCGCTCTCGCCCCCATCCTGGTCATCGGCCGGGTCGATCTGGCTGTAGGCGTAGATCGGGCCGCCCGCGGTCTGGATCGCGGTGATCAGCTTACTCAGAGTCTGGTCCGCGGCGACAACGGCATCCTTGTCCGCGCCATTGTTGTCCTGGATCTCTTCCAGAGAAAGGATGTCCGGGGTATGCAGGATGCGCACGATCTGGTGGGCGATCTGGTTGAAATGGCTGTCCGCATCTCCCGGATCCAGGTTCTCGGTGTTGAAGGTCGCGATCGTGAGCGCATGGGGGCCTGTGGTCAGTGTGGTTTCGGCCTGCGCTGAGGGAGGGCCTCCGCTCGAGATCTGGGTTACCTCGAGCTTGTAGTTGCTGAAGTTGTAATCCAGCACCCCGACCACCTGGCTAAATGTAGCCCCCACATCGACTTTGGGAGTGGCCTGGACACCGTCATCCAGGATCACCCGCTCGGGGTTGGGGTTATCCGCCTGGAGCAGCACGCCCCCGCGCAGGGTGATGACCCCGGAGTGCGCCCCTGTGTCCGGCACGACCGGGATTTCGCCGTAGGAGTTGGTGGGTCCCACGATCAGCGCGTTATTGACCTGGACGCGCATGCCTTCCAGGCTCTCGTAAAAGTCCAGCCAATCCTGGTCGGGGTCAAACACTCCGCCGGCTTCTACGTCCCGGCTCGCATCCGTATCATCCTCGATAATATGTCCGCCCGGCAGCCGTCCATTCGTTCCGATCACCAGCGGGTCGGGCAGGTGGTTCCCACCTGTGACCTTGAGGATGCTCGAGCTGCTGGTATTGATCTCGGTGACCGAAAGACCAGATGGGTCGCTGGATGAGCGGTATTCCTGGGCGGTCCCGCTGACCAGGACCTCATCCCCCACCTGGACGCCAGGGGTGGTATTGAGGAAAACGTAAATCCCTTCGGAGGTGGAGTCGTCCGCATCCGGGGAAGGATCCTGGAGATAAAAACCCTTGCTGGTCAGGGCGGTGACCAGGCCGGGGACGTTGGCGACGGTTGTATTCTTGAGAGGTGAGAGGTGGACCGCGCCCTGGATATCCCGGATGCGGGTCGCACCCGGAACGGGGACCGTGGTGAAGCTCCAGGAATAATCCAGGCTCATTGGGTCCGGCAGCGTGTCCGCGTCGAGGACTTTGGTATGGTCGACCGTCGCCGAGCAGGTCGCCCCGGCAGGCAGGCGGCTAGCTGGGTCGAAAGTAAAACTGGTAGATGGCCCGCTGAGAGGGGCATACACACCCGCCAGGTTCCCCGCGCCGCATTCGAGATCGAGCCAATTGCTCTGGACATTTACCGCCTCACTGAAATTGACCGTCAAAATTACGTCCAGGGGGATGTCGGTCGCGTTAATCAGCGGCGTTGTGCCGGTGACCGTGGGGAGCGGGTCTTGGGATGGCAGGGTGGAAAACGAGAAGCTGTAATCCGCGGACAGATGCAGGGGAGTAGCCCCCGAATCCCTGTCCGAGACCTGTTCTTTGCGGACCGTGACCGTACAGGTCTCGTCGTAGTCAAAATCTTCCGCCGGGTCAAGGGTAAAGGTGATTGCATCCGTAGTTGCTGCCGCGGTCTCGGTATGCGTCCCACTGGTCGGGCAGCTAATCCCAAACCAGGGGTTCACCACGTCGACCGCCTCGCTGAACATTACGGTCAGGCTGCTGTCGAGAGGAACGTTGCTGCTCCCATCAGCGGGTGTGGTCAGCGTTAGGGTGGGCGGCAAACCCAGGCCGCAGTCGGCCGAATGGCTGCCCAGGCCGTCGAAAGTGTCGATTGCATATCCATCCCATTCGAGGGAGGGAACGAATGCGTCGCCGCCGTTGGCATCCCCCTGGCTGACGGCGGCGTTGCGGCGCAGGGTATTGTCGAAGGTGCTCGCCAGACCGCTGCCCCACTCGGCCCCCGGATCGAAGCCGGTCTGGCCAATCGCGTCGATCACCGTCGAGCCCTGCTTCAAAACGACCGCATCATTGCCGTTAAATGTTAGACTGTTGGAAAACCGATCAGCCTCAGCCTGGATGGCGCTGGCGGCTGTGGAATGCGCCACCACAAAAACATCTCCAGGAGGTATGCTTCCGCTTAATGGGATCGTTGCCCCGGCTGTGTCTGTGCCGTTGAAATAAATTTCCAGTTTATAGGGCCCCACGCTTAAATCGACCGGCCCGCCCGTCCCGTTGTAAATCTCGATGGCCTTGTTGTAGCTGGTTCCTTCGATATACTCGGAGACGAATAATCCCGCACAAGATTCCGGCGCGGCGATAACGCGGGTCGAAGCGGACCCGCCAGCGCCCAACTGCGTGAACAGGAGCATCCATACCAGCAGAGCAGTGAAAGAAATCCGGATAGTTTTCATCGTATCCTTTGCCTCCATACCAGAACGACGGTCCGTCGCGTCGGATTGCGGGCAGCGAATAGGGATAAACTATCGATAAGATGTATGATTAAATAGGGATCGGGGCCTGGAATCAGACAGGTTTCCCTCCTCATTTTAACATATATGGCTCGCTCGAATCCTCTCGCGGGGCAGGCCGTCCTCGCCATTTTAGGGGAGCTTTTTGTGCTAAAATAGCATCACTTCATCCCAGTCTAAACTTCAATGACAGTTTTGAGCTATGGCAAAAAAGTATGATGGTGTGGTAGAAACGGTACGCTATGCTGCAGACGGGTTAATCGACACGGTGCGGGTGTACGAACGCCGCGGTCCCACATTTTCCGACCGGATCCTGTTAAACCGGGATGCCTTTTTGCAGCGTCTAAAATCGGGAAAACGATTTGTCACAGGACAGCGCAAACCGCTCCTGGCCAGCACCTTTGCAACCGGCCGGGAAGTGCGTGTCCGGCGGGACAATGGGCGGGATTGGATTGTTGCTGGCGACGGACAGGGCCAACAGGACTCGTTGGAAGGAGTCCCACTTTTCTAAACGGCAGACACAAGAACCGGGCAGGGTAGCATGATGAAAATCATCGATCATTCTCCTTATCCAAGCACTCCGGGTTGGATGAGTATGCGCGACCGCATCCTCGGTACGCTCAAATTTGGGTTCTCCTGGTACGCGGAAGTCGACGCTCAGGCCAAGGCCGTGGAAATTCTGCGCAAGCAGCTCGATAACAAATTTACCCTGATCCGCAACCTGGCTCTTCCCAACCTGGAGATCCCCATCCCCCTGTTCCTGATCGGTCCGCATGGGGCTCAAGCCATCCATGTCACGCCCCTCAAGGGTATCTACCGGGCCAAGGGAGACGCCTGGTCGGTAGTCGATTCGCGCCGCCAGTACCGGCCTGCCAAACCCAATCTCGTAACCGCCACCGGGTGGATGGCAAAAGCAGCCCAGGATTTTCTCAATGGACGCGGGTACAGCTACCCCCAGATCGAAGCCGTCCTGCTGTGTACGGATCCGGGTATCCATGTGGAGACCGTACGGCCTATTGTGCGGGTGGTGTTGAGCGATGCCATCGACCGCTTCGCAGGCAGCCTGCGCCAGGCCAATATCACGCTCAGCACGCATGAGATCGACGAGATCACCGATCTACTGGTCAACCCACAGGCCGCTGCGGGGGAACGCGGCCTCTACGACTCCGTCTCGACGGCCTCTCAGAAGCCATCCGGTTTGGCGCAAAGCCCGGTCGTGCAAAAACTGCGCACCGATCTCACCCGCCAGCAGCTCATCATCCTGGGTATCCTGGCGGTCCTCTTTATCCTGGTGTTGATCGGTCTAATCGTCCTGGCATTGCGCTTCGCCTGAGCCATCCTCCTCTCACGAGTTCCACTTTGTCTAACCCTTTTCTCTCCATCGTCATCCCTGCCCACAATGAAGAGCAGCGTCTGCCTGACACGCTGGAAAAAACCTTCCAATTTCTCCAGTCTCAGGCGTACACCTCCGAAGTGATCGTGGTTGAAAATGGGAGCAGCGACCGCACCCTGGACGTAGCGCGCTCCTTTCAACCGCGTTTCTCCAGCCTTCAGGTCATCCACATGACCCAGAGGGGCAAAGGCCGGGCCGTGCACAAAGGGATGCTGGCTGCCAGCGGCGAATACCGCTTCTTTGCCGATGCCGACCTTTCCATGCCCATCCAGGAAGTCAACCGGTTCATTCCTCCCGCTCTGGAGCCAATGGATGTGGCGATTGCCTCACGAGAAGCTCCGGGGGCTGTGCGATATGATGAGCCGGCTTATCGTCACCTGGTCGGGCGGGCCTTCAATACCCTGGTGCGGGTGATGGCTCTCCCCGGGCTGCAAGATACGCAGTGTGGTTTCAAATGTTTTCGGGGGAGCATCGTCGAAGAGATCTTCCCGCTGCAGACCCTGATGGGCTGGTCTTTCGACGTCGAGCTGCTGTATATCGCCTGGCGGCGCGGCTATAAGATCGTGGAAATACCTATCCCCTGGTACTATAACTCGCAAAGTAAGGTACGGGTGGCCAAAGACAGCCTGACAATGGCCCTGGACATACTGACCATCCGCCGGAATGCCCGCGTGGGGATGTACGACCGGGACCCGCTGCATACTTCTGTATAATAATCTCCATGAGACAAAAATTTGACTGCAGCCTGATCCCTGACACGCCCGATCTGCGCTTCGAGCGGGCGCTGTGGGAGAGCGGGATCGCCTGCCTGGCCGGCATCGATGAAGCCGGGCGGGGAGCCTGGGCTGGACCGGTAGCCGCCGCGGCGGTTATCCTACCCAGCGACCTTACCCTTCCGGACAGGCTGGCTGGTGTGCGCGATTCGAAGGAGATGACCCCGGCCGAGCGCGAAGAATGGGCGGAGCCCATCCAGCGGGAAGCGCTGGCCTGGGGGGTTGCTTTTGCATCCCATATCGAGATCGACGAGCTCGGCATCCTGCCCGCCACCCGGCTGGCGGTTGCGCGCGCTCTGGCCTGTCTCCCCATCTCCCCGCAGCACCTGCTGGTCGATTACCTTGAGCTGGCAGATATCCCCATCCCGCAGACTGCGCTGATCAAAGGGGACGCGCGCTCGTTGAGCATTGCGGCTGCCTCTGTTCTGGCTAAGACCGCGCGGGATGCCTGGATGGTCGAGCAGGACCGGCTGTTTCCAGGCTACGGCTTCCACCGCCACAAAGGCTATGGGACGGCCTTCCACCAGGCCGCCCTGGACCGCCTGGGCCCCTGCTCCATCCACCGTCGCAGCTTTGCGCCCCTGCGGGTATGGGATGATGTATGACTTCACCAGCCTACCATCTCCTGAAAACAGTTTTTGGATACGAGCGATTTAAACCCCTGCAGGAGGAGATCATCTCCAGCCTGCTCGCGAAGAAAGATGCCCTGGTGGTTATGCCTACCGGCGGGGGTAAATCGCTGTGCTACCAGATCCCAGCCCTGCTTTTCCCAGGAATCACCCTGGTTGTCTCACCGCTGATCTCTTTAATGAAAGATCAGGTCGAGCAGCTCAAGGAGTTGGGCATCCCGGCCGTCTTTCTGAACAGCTCGCTCTCCTTCGAAGAGTACCGGGCGAACACCGAGAGCATCCGGCGCGGCGAAGTCAGGTTGGTCTACGTCGCCCCGGAGACGCTGCTCACCCCGCGCTTCCTGGATCTCTTTTCCAACCTGCCTGTCGACTGCCTGGCAGTGGATGAAGCCCACTGCATCTCCGAGTGGGGCCACGATTTCCGCCCCGAATACCGCCAGATCGCGGACGTGCGCAAACGCTTTTCCGGAGCGGTGTGCGTGGCCCTGACCGCTACCGCCACGCCGCGCGTCCGCCAGGACATCAAAACCAGCCTGGGTTTTGGCCCCTCCAGCGAGTTTATCGCCAGCTTCAACCGCGAAAACCTGTATCTGGAGGTGACGCCCAAGTCCGAGCCCACCTACCAGACCATCCAGTTCATCCGCAGCTTTCCCAACCAATCCGGGATCATTTACTGCTTTTCGCGCAAGCAGGTGGAAGAGCTGGCATCCCGGCTGGCCCAGGAAGGCTTTTCCGTGCGCCCGTATCACGCCGGGCTGCTAGACGAGGAGCGCAAACGCAACCAGGAGTTGTTCATCCGCGATGACGTGCAGATCATCGTCGCCACGATTGCCTTTGGGATGGGGATCAACAAACCCAACGTGCGCTTCGTGGTGCATTACGACCTGCCCAAAAGTATCGAGAGCTACTACCAGGAGATCGGGCGCTCCGGGCGGGATGGGCTGCCGGCTCACTGCCTGTTGTTGTTTGGCTATGCCGATATCCAAAAGATCAAGTATTTCATCCAGCAGAAAGAGGGCAGCGAGCGCCAGGTCGCCAAGGCCCACCTGGACGCGATGGTGCGTTATGCCGAAGCATCCCTCTGCCGGCGGGCGCCGCTGATGCAGTATTTTGGCGAACCTTACCGGGTGGAGAACTGCGGGATGTGCAACAACTGCCGCACTGCCGAAATCCGCCAGGTGGATATCACGACACCCAGCCTGATGTTCCTCTCGTGCGTCAAACGCACGGGGGAGATCTTTGGCGCCAACCACGTCATCGACGTGCTGTTAGGCGCGGAGAACGAAAAAGTGCGCAAGAACGGGCACCAGGCGCTGTCCACGTACGGGATCGGCAAAGAATATACCCGCCAGCAGTGGATCAGCCTCTCGCGCCAGCTCCTCCACAAAGAGCTGCTGCTCCAGGATGATGAATACGGCAGTCTCAAGCTTACTCCCCAGGCTTACGAGCTTTTTAAAAACCGCCAGCCGGTGATGGGGATCCTTGAAGAGGAAGTGAGAGCGGAAACACCGGTTGGCAAAGGCGCCAGGAAGGGTGAGGCGCCCCAGGATTACGACCGCAAGCTGTTCGATATCCTGCGCCAGAAACGCAAAGACCTGGCGGACGCGGCCCATCTCCCGCCCTATGTCATCTTCTCCGACCGCACCCTGATCGAGATGGCCGCCTATTACCCGCAGGCGACCGCCAGCCTTACACAGATCTTTGGCATCGGCAGACAGAAGCTGGAAAAATACGGCCCGCTATTCCTTGAAATTATCAGCGCCTACTGCCGGGAAGCCCGCATCCAGGAGCGGCCAAAACATCGCGCATCTCGCAGCCGTGCCGAACGCTCGCAAGTAGAAAACGCTCCCCGGCACATCCAGGTTGGCAATGCCTATAATGCCGGGCGGACGGTCGAACAGATCGCGGCCGAGCACGGCATCCAGGGTGGGACCGTGCTCAGCCACCTGGCAAAATTCCTCCTGGAAGGCCACAGCCTGCGCGATAACAAATTCTTGAACCTGCCCCCACTTGCCGAAGAACAGCACACGCGGATCTTAAAGGCCTTCGCCGACCTGGGGACAGAATACCTCAAGCCGGTCTTCGAAGCGCTGGACGGCGCGGTCTCCTACGACGATCTCAAGCGCTACCGGCTGGAATACCTGATCCTGATCCGGGAACGTTAATCAGACACAGATAATGTTTGGCGATTAAAGACACCCGGCGTTTTTGAAAACACCGGGTGTCTGGTTTTCCTCTGTTTACTCCGCGTCTCCGCGGTTAACGATCCCCCTGATCGACCCTGACTACCCCGTCTTCAACGCTCACCGGATAGGTCTGGACCGGGACGTGAGCCGGGCC
>Ga0105104_10000669_pt1 | contig 26401 bp, 26 predicted proteins | sample PPLLaktember2015_3_FD_87034 | JGI IMG/M metagenome (GOLD analysis project Ga0105104, IMG submission 87034) | Freshwater sediment microbial communities from Prairie Pothole Lake near Jamestown, North Dakota, USA - PPLs Lake P7 Core (6) Depth... | ecosystem: Environmental > Aquatic > Freshwater >...
AATTGTGATGCTATGTATTATGGGATGTTGTCGCTTTTTACTTTGTTTAAATTGGAGCATGACGGGTTAATAAAGGAGGAGTTGAATAAACACGGTATAAAACCTGAAGACTCCGGGTTTTAACTGGCATATCACACCGGCAAAAGGATTTAATCGAAGAAAACTTAAAAAAAGAGAAGAAATATTAACGATGACATTGCCCCCTCCCTTCCGCCTTTCACCCTTCACACTTCACCCATAACAATTTTTTTGATTTCCTTATTGACAATGTAATCGCTACCTGTTATAATCACTCCTTAAAATTAAAGTTCTTTAAAAAGGAGACTTCATGAAGCGTAAACTTTCATCAAAATTAATTTTTGGGTTGTTGGCGGTCGGTATCTTGATAATTTCGATTATTACCGTTGCATATGCTGCTTCTTCCGTAGATGGGTGTCATACTTATTGCGCGAAGAAATATCCAACATCTTTTAGTCATTATTCTGCTTGCATGGATGGTTGTTTGCACGCACCGCAACAGTAACCGATTTCAATTTTTTCTTAACCGATCCGGGATGCGTGTTTCACTTCTTAAAACCAATCAGAAAAATATTTTCACTATTTTGCCTCATTTATCCGAAACCTGGGGAGCCTTAAAAAATGGAGAAGTAATCACGCATCCCTTTTATATTCAAATAGTTTTTTTTGAATATCAATAGAAAAAAGGAGCTCGCGAATGGCGATGATTAAAAGTGCGTTTGTTTTAATTCTTATGTTTTTTTTGATTGGATGTTCAAAAACCGAAAATGCGAATAATTCAAAACCACAATCGGTTAGTGCTATTAAATTTCTTAGTAGTGAAGTATTGGAAGAAGCGGGCTTTAAGCACATCGATGCAATGTTTTTTGAACTATTTTTTGTTGGGAATAATACATATTTATTAAACAGCTCGGATAATATGATAGCCAGGTTCGTCAATGGAAAGGCCGATAGGGTGTATTCCCAGTACGGGCAAGCAGGCGGTGAATTTTTGTCAGCTTCTTCGATTTTCCTTTCTGATCCAGGGACTATTGGAATCTTTGATACTCAGAAAAGTTGCGTGCTCTTATTCGATACTGAGCTGAATTATAAAGACCAAAAAAGAACCTCTCATTCCATTCGAAAACTATCTAAAACCGATAAAGGTATTTTTGCTTTTGGCGATTTCGGAAAAGCGTTTTATGCCCGATTGGATGATAACTTTAATATAATAGACTATTTTGGCGATAGGAGTTTCGAAGGCCTGAAAATACCGTTTGAAGGTCTGTACCCTTATGCGTTGTACATGGGCTATTTACTTCAAAATGGAGAATTTGCAGATACATCGTGGCTCCATGTATATTCCCCCTGTAAGGTGGATATTATCGATCCGATATCTAAAAAAATCAAATGCTCCCTTGAGTGGGAAAACCATTATCCGCAGACTCAAAAAACAATTCAAAACCGGACCGATTCCTACTCATGCTATCTTGTTGGAAAATATGGGAAATTCTATGTGGTTCAAAATTCGTTTTCAAAAAAACCTAATTCTGTTCCTGTCAATGATTTAATAATTTTTTCAGAAAACGGGAAATACTTTGGAAAATTGGATTTTAAATGGCAGATCATTTCAAGCTCCGGGGTAAAAAATGATTCAAGGGTCTTTTTTCTTGATGATAATGAGGATATTGCTTTTTTTGATTTAAATACAATAACAGGAGTTCCAAAAAAATAGATCGGCAGGATAATCAACAAAAAATGAGTAAATTTGAAAGGATATTCTATTTCATTATTATTCTTGTACAGCTTTTTTTAATACTCTTTCTGTCAGCCAAACTCATCGATATAAAAAGTCATGGTGATACCTCGATGATTGAACTAAAAAGCCTCAGAAATGATTCTACCTCGATTTTATCGACCTTTGAAGGAAAGACTTCTGAGAATAAAAAGGAATGGGTCCATTTTACTCCCTATTCCATGAAGTTTTATTTATTCGGTATAGTCTCTCAAAGCTGTCAGAACTGCAATGTTTTCATTGAAAACTGGAATACATTTTTTAAAAACAACCAAACAGAGGCTGAAATTGAACCGATATTAATCACCGAAGAGCCTTTAAAGGATTTTAAATATGAGTTCATTACCCATTGCCTCGAAATATCGATGGATGATATTATCCAATTCGGGTATGATCGGCCATCTCTATTTGTAACCAACGGAAGGGGCTTAATCCTTTTCAGCCATGCCGGTTATACGAATGGTTTATTTGAAGAGGCAATCCGGGTCATTCATCAAAATAAAAACAAGAAGAGCCGCAGGCTTTGAATAGAAAAATACTTCACAGGGTATTAAAAAAAAAGGGAGTTTGTGTTATAATATCGGTCATGAAACCTCTATCCACAGTAAAAAAATTCATAGTAGGCCCAGTCAAACCATGAAAGACGAAATATCGATCGAGTTCGGTAAAAGACTAAAAGAAGTAAGAAAAAAACTAAACAATATCACCCAAACAGAATTTGCCAAACAATTGAGCATGGCAAAAAGCTCTCTTTGCGAGATCGAAGCTGGAGAAGTGAAACCGGGTTTCGATTTTTTTTATAAACTCATTCATTCATTTATTTAAAATAAACCCGGCATATTTGATGCATGGAGACCCGCCGGTATTTTTAAACGAAATGCAGCAGCCGGGGCCGCAAGGGGAAACGTTATTAAAGAAACGTCCGGTAGACCGGAAATTAGCGGAGATATTGTGGTACATAGATCATTGTGATGCGGTGTATTATGGGATGTTGTCGCTTTTTACTTTGTTTAAATTGGAGCATGACGGGTTAATAAAGGAGGAGTTGAATAAACACGGTATAAAGCCTGAATCCGCCGGGTTTTAATTCCATTCTCCGGATGTTCTTTTATTTGTTTAAGGGGGAGGTAGTGACATTCTTGACTGTCCCCTTTTCTCGAGTTTCTGCCGCTTACCCTGCCGTTTCTGCCTCTTACAATCACGTTATTACCTTTACAACCGGGTAAATAACATTTACTATTTTTTAATATTGACTCAACAAGACATTTTAGATATGGATATTAAAAAAAAAATTTTCAATCTAAACTATTGACAATTAGTTTTTTGATTTGGTATAATTTAGAAACTATTAAATAAATTAAACGGAGGACAAAGAACAATGAAAAAATCGATCGAGTTAAAGAGTGTAATGAAGGTCGACAAAAATGGGATGAAAAAAATTCTTGCCGGTTCCTGTGCACAATACGGAGTTGTATGCACCAACGTATATGCTAAACCGGTGCAGAAAGTATTAGAGGGAGCTGCCGCGGCTGATAAACTTTGGCTTGGATAACATCTATTATTAGCGGATCAAAGAGTGTTTAAATCAGAAAATGCTAAATTCAGCCGGCAAGGGCAAGCCTTGCCGGTTGAATTATTTCAAGCAGATGATGAATATTATGTTTTTGACGTAAACAAAGTTGTATTCTTTGAAGTCAGTAAAATTATTTTTGAGGTTCTTTCCACTTTAAAAAGCAATATTATTGACATTAATAATATTTTTTCACTTTTGCCGGGGTATTCCTTCCGGGAAATAGAAGACGCTCTGAGTGAAATCGAGTCATTTCGAAGCGAGGGATATTTTAAACCGATGGAATTCCAGCGGCTCAATCCATATATCCTGTCTGATATAAAAGATAATCTTTCCAACAAGCTGAAAGGAATATTTTTTTATATCAATACTAAATGCAATTTATCCTGTTCGTATTGTATTTTAAGTGGTGACTATCAAAATCACACTGGCTTAAAACAAGAAGAGATGACCTGGGATACTGCCCAGAAAGCGATAGATTTTTTCTTATCGCGAGCAAGAAGGGACGGTTGTTTTCGGATTGATTTTATAGGCGGTGAACCATTATTATCTTTTCCATTGATAAAACGTATTGTAAGCAACATAAAAGAAAAATTACTTCAACGAAATCAAAAAATAATGATTTCCATTACATCAAATGGTACTATTATTAACGAAGAAATCGTTGATTTTCTCATTGAAAATGACGTACTTTTGCAATTCAGTATCGATGGAACAAAAAAAATACACGACGCCTATAGAAAATTCAGAGGAAGCAATGTGGGTAGTTTTGAAACTATTTTAAAAAACTTACAGTTTATTTCCACCCGAAATAGTGATTATTTTTCAAATAATTTACGCTTAAAGGCAGTGATTACTACCGAATCCCTCGATATTTCTGATATGGACTTTTTTAATATACCTTTGATAAATACGTTAATTGAGAAAATACGGTTTACAATGGTCAATAAATATCCCCACTACAATTTAGAGAAAGACCAGGACTACTTCATGAGGATTCAAAAATTAGCTGAAATTCTCCTTCAAAAAAAAGATGTCTCTAACATAGCAGAACTGTTGGATGGTCTAACTTTCAAAAGTAAAAACCTGTATTATTCAACTTTTAATAATTTTTTTGATATCCAGGTTGTTAATTATTTGCATTATGATATAGGCCAGCCAATTCCTTTTAGCAAAAACTGTCTTATCGGTATGGAAGGAGCCGTAAATCCCGATGGAAGTATTTCGATTTGTTATAATGCGGATACGTTTATCATTGGCAATGTAATCGAAGATACCTGGTATTTTGATAAAATTGCTGAATATGAAAATAGAAGATATACCCTCACAAATTGCAAACATTGTTTTGTAAAACGGTTTTGCAACCTATGTTACGAAAAATTAAACGATACGGAGGATAATTTCGATATCCAGATTCAAAATTTTTGCCAATTCACACGCTATTACTTTCGGACTATCTTTGAATATATGTTGAAAATTATGGCAAGAAACCCTAAACTGTGGAATGAACTTCAAAAAATGGCGGAGGAAAGCAAAAATGACTTCCTGGGTGAACAATCAAAAAAATAAAAAAATTTCATGACAAAATGAATGCTCAGTTTGGGCTTAAATAATCAATAGGCCAGAAAAATGATGTGTTTATCCCTCTTTGACTTTTCAGTTGGTATTATAAATTTCCCTGGTAATTGGAAATATCTTTTGGTTTGTCCCTATACGTGGATCTTAGAGCAGCACGTCAATAGACCGCGTATAATATGTTCAATCCGGTGTACGATTAAATTTTCTTCACATCCAAATCAATAGGCTTGATATTCTTAATATATTTCCAGATTCTTCTGGTCTATTTGTATCAAAAAAAAGGAGGGAAAGACATATCGTAAAAATATTTTAAGTGTCTTTGAAAGAGCTTTACTAAATAAAATTTTGACAATACTAAATACTATCACAGGAGGCTTTCAAATGATTTTTGAAAATAGTAATTTCAAAAAAAGTGTGATATTAACAGTTCTATTTTTTTGCACGCTTATGGTCCAAGGGCAAACAAAGGTTGTTTTTAATGATGTTCTTAATCCCGAGGAACTTTACATCGATGGAGAACATATCTACATAGCTGAAGAAGGCGTAATTAAAGCGTTCTCCTTGTCCGATGGGAAAAAATTGTATCAATTAACCAGTAAGGGAGAAGGACCGTTCGAATTTAAATTCAGTCCGGGCCTCACCTTTTTGCCGGAATACATTGTTGCAACAGGGGATGGAAAGGTAGTTTTTTATCAGCGAGATGGGAAAAAACTTCTTGAGAAAAAAGTCCCGGCCAATTTGAGAATGTTCCCGGTTAAAGACAATTACATCTGTGACAGGTACCTAATGGACAATAAATTGCAAAGATTTGTCACGAAAAGTTATATTTATAATGCAGATTTCCGGGAAATAATTCTTTTGAATACGGCAGTTGAGGAGAGTTCGGTCATAATCAATTCCAAAGGGAACAGTTCCAAACAAAATTATTATATAATCCCCCATGGCAGTAGTGTTATCACTGACGGCAATAATATTTGTTTATATGATTCTAAAAAAGGATTTTTCATTGAAATTTTTGATCATAATGGGAAAAAAATCTCCTCAATAAATAAAGATTACAAGAAGGTGAATGTATCCACTGTTTATAAAGATCAAAAAATGGACGCACTAAAAAAAAATAGCAACTGGGGGAACCTAAAAAGGATGTTTAATTTTGTTTTCCCGGACTATTTTCCTGCTTTCAGACTGGTTTACATGGATAACGGTTTACTTTGCATCCTGACCGATACCCCCAATGAGGAAGTGCAAACCCTGGTTGCTATGGATTTTACCGGGAAAAAGCTAACAAGTGCAACTGCGCCGAACCTAACCTACCGCTATTTCTATAAAGGGAGATTATTTTATTTTAAAGAAAATAAAGATGAAAAATGGGTCCTTCATATCCAAAAGCTATTATAATCTTATCAAATGAGTGAACCTTTTTTTAAAAAAAAATTGGGCTTTTCAATAGTACTAACACCGGAATTTCATCTAAAGGAAGTGATTAGCTACTTTCGAGAAATTTTCGATGATGCAAACCATGTAAAAATATTTTCCATAGTAGACTTAGATGATTCCAGTTTTTTTGACGCCTTCGACATGACAAATGAATTGGGAAAAATCAACATAGACAATTTTGTCCTAAAAGAAGAGTTTATCCAGGGAAAAATAGAAGGCAGAGATATCGATATATTGAGCAATTTATTTGAAAAAGGCGTATCCTCAATTCATAAAAGAGAATTGACCACTATTACCGAAGATATTTTTCCTAACGGCATTTGTTTGCCGGGTCTTCAAAAAATCTTTGTCGATACCCATGGTGGTTTTCACTTATGTGAAAAAATCAGTTGGAACTTCAGTATTGGGAGCATTGACAAAGGATTCGACAATGAAAAAATCTTCTACCTTATTAATAAATATATTGAAAGCGCCGAAGAATGCAGGGATTGTTGGGCAGTGAGATTTTGCGAAGAATGCTTCCTCTCTTCGATAAAAGGAAATACCTTTTCGAAGGACTTAAAAAAAAAGAACTGTTGCAAAAAAAGAGAAAAAATACAGGAAAACATGATCGACTACATCAAAATTATGGAGGGAAACCCGCGTGCATTTGATTACCTAAAAAATATTAAACCAGAGGAGGTTCCGATTGCATCAGAAGTTTTTAAATTTTTGCGTAGTATTTAAGCAAGTGATTTTGGTTTCACTGGCAATAATATTCTCATTGAGCTGTAATAACAGAAGCAGCGAAATTAAAGCGATAGAAAAAAAATTTGATTTTGTTGTAGAGAAGAGATTTTCTTCAGAAGATGCCGAATCTCCATACTTTTTCGGATCTATTTTGAATGTTTGTACTAATACCCAATATATCTATGTCGCTGATTGGAAAAATTACTGCATCAAGATTTTCGACAAGACCTTTAAGATTGTAAAAACAATTGGAAAGCTTGGATCCGGTCCTATAGAATTCAGTCAAATATTCACAGATTTTACCTGTGACGAAAAGCACATTTACCTCTTAACTATTACTAGATTCTATATTTTTTCCGAGAAAGGGGATTTTCAAAAGGAAATATTATTGAAGTTTCAGTCTCGAAATTTATACCCGGTTAAAGAAGGCTTTCTTTTTAAAAAAAATTTTTCCGATACTGCCTTTAAATTATTGGATAATGAGGGTCATGATTTGAAAACTTTTTTCCCAAATAAAGTACTTAATACTAAAGAATGTGGGAAAATATACGTATCTCCGGAAGCATATCTTTCTTCCGATGGTTTTTTCTTTGTTTTGGACAGCACCAGGTACAACATTGAATTATTAGATATTTCAACTGGGAAAACCGCTGGTTTAATCTCCAGGGATTGCGATTTTTGGGGAATGGAATGCCGGAAGACGATTGATGGCGGTGCAGATTTTATCGGTGGTTACAGCCAGATGATGGAAAGTAGGGACAGCTTTTATTATATTTACTATAAATCCGAAAAAAAAATGAAAATCGATATTTTTAAAAAACCAAAATCTACAATGAATAAGGGCTTAACTTTAGATTTTACAGGCAAATACAGTGGTAAATTTATTCCTTCTTGCCTGGATAATCGTAATAATAAGTTTTTAGGTACTTTTCGAGATGATTCACAAAGTCTTGTTGTATGCAAATTGGAAGTAAAATAACAGGGTCAAGTCTTGCATTGCAGCATTTTTGCTGCATTCCTTGCTTCTTCACTTTTTCACGTGCAGCCTTAACCTTAAAACAAAACGGCGCGAAGCGCACCACTTTTCATTCATCACGAATTACGCCGGGTTTTAATTCCATTCTCCGGATGTTCTTTTATTTTTTTAAAGGGGAGGTAATACAAAAATTTATTTACCTCCCCCTAAAAATAATCAAGTTTCAGGTACTTCGTATCCCACCTTACATTTTAAGATGTGTGGGATACCGATACCTGGTTCTAGTGTTCCCTTATCGCAAGCCATAGTTAAATCCAGGTTCACTGTCTCCGAGATAATCGAGATGGGATCCAATAGTTTTAATGGGCCAAACTGGGACAAACTGTCAAACATGTTCATGATATCCTCCTAATTTTGATGAAAATAACCTATTTTGCAATAAAAACATTGCTTTTATTTCCAGTTTTTTAAATCCACCGGGTAGATAAAAAACTCCATTTCGTCGTAGAGATATAAAGTGCCGTTGTTTTCGTCTATTATTTCAAGGTTGCCGCTTAGAATTTTCTTTGTAAACGTTCCGTCCTTTTTGATTTTCAACAAGGAAGCTTTTCTCTGGATGTTATCTCTATTACCGGATAGTTCCATGTATAAAACATAGTAATCCCCATTGATAACTTTAAATGAAGAGTAATGTTTGCGAACATCCAAAAAAACCATTTCTTTTTCCCCCACTTTGGCCCTGGTAAAAACGATTTCAATTTTAAAAGGAATCTTTGTCTTCGAGTTTATATCCCCCTTTGCATTGACATTATAAATAAACAAGTTTATAGGATCCAGGATGTAGATATCTCCAGTTTCATCGATATCAAATAAAAACTCATAGGAAAGGTAGTCGGGATTTTTATCATATATCGTTGGAAGAGCTATCTTCCCTTTGAAATTTACAGTGTCCAGGATTTTACCCTTTAGATCGAAAGTTTTAAAGAGCTCCGACGGATATCCATTTTTCGATATAAAAAAGGTATTATTGAAAGCATATATTTTTTGATTAAAAAACTTGATAGAACATGATCCCACATCTAAAATAAAATCCCTGATGAATGTGCCTTTCATATCGAAGACGTTAATTTTTTTCGTATACTTCGAGCGTATGTAGAGGTTGTTTTCATGAATAAACGCATCCACTCTGGGAAATTTTATTTCTGCTTTGCCTTCACCCATAGGAACAGGAATTTCAGTAGTTTTCCGAATATTCCAATCGAAAATTTTGTATTTGTTATCCCCGGTGTCATAAAGGCCAAAACCGACCTTTCCCAGGCCATTTATCTTTTCCAATTTCAGGATTTTCTCCGCCAGGTCTATGGGTTGTTGGGCGGGAAGTTGAAAAAGCATCGCTGCTATTGCCGATAAAAAGATGATGTATCGCATTATTAAAGTCTCCTATTAATTAGAATTTTGCCAATGGGGAGGGTGTTGGTTCCCTCCCCCGTGACTATCGATCATTATTTAGTCGGGTCGTAAATTACTGTACCAGTTTTACAATATGTTAGATGACCGTCTGTAGATCCGACATGACATTCTGCCTTTAAATCCAGGGTTACTATCTCCGAAATAATCGACATGGGGTTCAAAAGTTTTAAAGGTCCAAACTGTGACAAACTGTCAAGCATGTTCATAATATCCTCCTATGTTTGTTAAATTTATGTTTTTTAACTGCTCTGCTGTTTTGGTTTTACTGATATAAAGCAATTTAAGAATGCTTTCGAGATTGTACCGCAAATGAGAACAACCATCTTCAAATGAGTCGTAATTGTCCGCTACCTGGTAGTAAATACAACCTCCCATGCAAATCGGCAAAACGCTGCATTCCAGGCAAATGCTATTTGTGAAAGGGTCCATGGACATCCACCTGGCCAGGGCATTAAAATTGGAAATAATGAATTCGCCCTCTTCATTTATGGATCCGATCTTGTTTTTCTCCGATCTACCCAAATTACACCAACATTTTAAAACATTGGCATGCGAATCGATCACAAATAAAGGCATTGTATTGGCGCCGCAATAAGTTCTCATGGCAGAGAGCTTCTGTTCAACGAATCCAAAACCTTTCTTGAGGGCATATAATATAATGTCTACTTCGAATTTTGAAAACTCCGGGTTAGTGAAAACATTACACGAACAGGGTTTACTTGTCTCTTTTATATTGGAAACCATGCAAGGGGTGAATATGCACTTACTTTGATTGACCCCGGAAAGAGCAAGTTCATCGATTAATTGGTAAATGCCCTCGAAGTTGTCTTTTGATACGTTCGTTCTAAGCGTCACAGTAAGTCCGTTTTCGGTTGCAAAAACAACGTTTTCAAGAATTTTTTGATAGGTAGAACCCCCCCCGGCCGTATACCGATAGCGGTCATGATAATCTTTGTAGCCATCCAGCGTTATTTGCAGCGATCTGATGTTGGCTTTTTTTACTCTTTCCACCATCGGCGGGGTCAACAAATACCCATTGGTGATCATATTGCTTTTATAGCGAATCGATTTATCCATTGCTTTTTCTTCAAAAAACAAATTCAATTCTTCAACAACATCAAAAGCCAAAAGCGGTTCTCCTCCAGTCCAAGAGACATTGACAATATTTGCTTCTTCAATTTTCCTGGAATAGAATTTTTTCAGGGCATTAATCGTCTCTTTTGTCATCTTGCTTTTTTCACGATCGACATAGCAATATGGGCAATCAAATACACATTCAAGGGTAGGAGAAATGACCATCGCCAGGTCTACCGGGTTAAACCTCGTCAGGTTGTTCCTCAACTTAAGAATGTTTATCTCGTCGGTATCGTCGGCAACAAGAAAACGTCCTTCAACCAACGATTGTTTTACCTGGCCTGGTAGGTCGTTGTTGATTACCCCTGAGAGCAGGCCGGCAGCTTCGCGATATTGGGCGGAATTAAAGATATACAATCCACCCGATACTGCGTTATACCCGATATATACATCATCAGGTTCATAATGAACGAAAAAGTTATATTTTGAAGGTTTCATTTTACCTCGACAATTTATTATACTCAATCTTCTTTTCCATTGTCAAGCGAAAAAATTTTATTAAAACATTTTTAAACCCTTGACAAAAATTAATAATTAAAATTAACAATTAACAGGGTCAAGTCTTGCTTTGCAGCATTTTTGCTGCATTCCCTGCTTCTTCACTTTTTCACGTGCAGCCTTAACCTTAAAACAAAACGGCGCGAAGCGCACCACTTTTCATTCATCACGAATTACGCCGGGTTTTAATTCCAGTTATTACAATGCATGCCGGTTGCAGGAGTATTGAATTGAGCCGTTATGAGAAAATCTTCTTCCTTTATCCATCTCTATTTGTAACCAACGGAAGGGGCTTAATCCTTTTCAGCCATGCAGGTTATACGAATGGTTTATTTGAAGAGGCAATCCGGGTCATTCATCAAAATAAAAACAAGAAGAGCCGTAGACTTTGAATATAAAAACACTCCACAGGGTATTAAAAAAAACGGGAGTTTGTGTTATAATATCGGTCATGAAACCAATATTCGCGGTAAAAAAATCCTTTGTGAGCCCCAGCAAGCCATGAAAGACGAAATATCTATCGAGTTCGGTAAAAGACTAAAAGAAGTAAGAAAAAAGCTAAACAATATTACACAAACAGAGTTTGCCAGGCAAATGGGGATGGCAAAAAGTTCGCTTTGTGAGATAGAATCAGGGGAAGTGAAACCGGGTTTCGATTTTTTTTATAAGCTTATCCGTTTCTTTGGAATAAACCCGGCATATTTGATGCATGGAGACCCGCCGGTATTTTTAAACGAGATGCAGCAGCAAGCGAAACAGCAAGAAGGGGTTTTATTAAAGAAGCGGCCAATAGACGGGAAATTAGCGGAGATATTGTGGTATATCGATAATTGTGATGCGGTGTATTATGGGATGTTGTCGCTTTTTACTTTGTTTAAATTGGAGCATGACGGGTTAATAAAGGAGGAGTTGAATAAACACGGTATAAACCCTGAATCCGCCGAGTTTTCACGCTTGCCCTACACTCCGCGGGGAAAATGCGATCAAACAAGGGAGTGCATGGCGATAGCTCAAAATCGTTATTATTAAACCGATTACAGTGATTAATCAAAAAAAAAATAAAAAAAAGGAAAAAGCCTTGACTTTTATACCGGGAATAGTTTATAAAATAATTTAATCAAATCACAATAAAATTTATGGAGGATAATCACTATGAGAAACTTTCTCTTGGGAGCATTAGTCATGCTCTTAATCCCTATTATGTGTAGTGCGGTTATTGTAGGTTTAAACGATGATGTACACTTCGATTACAATGGAAGGGCCAATGATTTCCATATCGAAGGCAACGTACATTCCAGCGGCGGAATTACCCCCACAGTTGCAAGTATTTTGGTTTTCGGTACTCCGGGAACCGGCACCTGGACTGTTGCGGGATACAAATTGACCAAAGTTGGTCCGGAAGATTGGAAGTTTGTATTGGATTTCAAAACCAATGGGTACATCGTTTATTGCCAATGGATTCATTTCGGTATTAAATTCAACGTGAATGCGAAAAACATCATCGCGAATTTAAGGGGTTGGTGGACCCTGAATGGTCAACCCTTGATGCTGTCCAGGGCAGCGAGCTCGTACCAGGAAGTGGCTGTAACCGGGTTTGAAGTTGCCACAGAAGCCGGGGAGCAATTCCTGAGAATTATGAACAACACCAACCTTTCTATCGAAATGGAAAGCCTGGAACTAGCAGTATCCAGCCATGAAGTCGGCCTGGATAAAATGTTTACCACAGGTCTGGGTAGGCCGGGAGAACCCTCTCCGCAATTTCCATCATTAGTATGGATTAATGCCACACAATTCATACCTTCCCTTTTGGAACCGGGATTAGATGCGAAATTTCTCTTGAAGCAAGTAGGAATTACTCTCCAACCGGGGCAATTTCTCTTGATGAGAGGCGGCCAGGCCATGAAAGGCTCCAAAACCACCAAAGCTACCCGGGGAACCGACTGGGGTTGGTTCTGGGAACAGCACGGCCATTAATAGGTTTTTGATTTTTTGTTGATTATGGGGTCAAGTCTTGCTTTCGCACATTTTATCATATAAGGGTACTCTTTTTTCATACTTTTTAACTGCACCATCGGTCTGTGTCAGGATTTTCGTTTTTAAAAAAGTCTCCTCATGGGAGTATTCCTAATATTATAAATGATCAAATGCAGCGGGTTGTCGCTCAAATCGATGCAACAGCATGCAAGGCTTGGCCCCGCTTTTTCGGTAAAGATTCGATCTCATGTGAAAATATTTTAAAATTTCTTTTTTGAAACTTGCTCTCGATTTTCGGGTTTCGGGTGGAAAAATGTTTCTCTTTCACCGGATATTTGCTCGATTCTTATTGACAAAATATTCTATATCGTTATAATATGTAATTGAAGGAAAAAATATGGATAATACACTTATAATTATTGTCTTCTTAGTAGCGGTAATCGTGTCTGTCGGGTTCCTACTCGTCGTTTTGACACTGGTCCCCGCTATCCAACAGTTTAAAGCCCTCTTGAAAGACATGGAAAAAACATCCAATGAAGTTCGTGCTCTAGCTCTCCAACTACGCATCGTATCCGGGAAAATCGAACTGGATATCGACAAAGTCGACGGTATCCTCGATTCTACCGGCGAAACCGTCCAGGAAGCAAAAGAGTCGTTAAAATTCATAAATACCAACCTACTCAAACGTTCCGCCGGACTCCTGGCTCTTTTACCCGCCATCAAATTCGGCTGGAACCTGGTAAAAAAACTCAAACGGAGGTAACAAATGTGTGACGAAAAAAACGGAAGTAAAATATTTGCCTTTTTGACCGGGGCTGCCATCGGCGCAGGACTCGCCCTACTATTTGCCCCCCAATCCGGCAAAGAAACTCGAAAAAAAATAAAGGATACATCCGAGAAAGTCGCCGAAGAAGTAAAAGAACGGTTCGATGATGTTAAAAAAGGCGCTAAACAATCCGTCGAAAAACTAAAAGCCACCGCAGGAAAAGCAGCCGATAACATGAAATCGTTCTTAGGCGGTACAAAAGACAAATCGAAAGCATAGCGTACCGGCCTGGTTTGTCCTTTACTCCACGGTATGAAAAAAGCCGAACAGCATAATGAGTTAATTATACCGATGTACGGTTCAATACCGGCACGCTGTCGGTTTACTGCGGAGAATAACCCAAATCGACAAACCCAGGTTGAAAATTATACTTAAATAAAGAAGAAGGAAGTGATATATGATTATCGAAAGCATTAAAGGTAGAGAGATATTGGACTCACGCGGTAATCCGACAGTAGAAGTCGAATTAACGCTGGACGCCGGGATTACAGCCACTGCCGCTGTCCCTTCCGGGGCTTCCACCGGGTCCCATGAAGCATTAGAACTACGCGACAACGACCAAAACAGGTACAAAGGCAAGGGTGTCCTGAAAGCGGTCGAAAATATCAATAACATCATTGCCCCCGAGTTGACCGGTCTATATGTTGTCAACCAGAAAAACATCGACCAAATCATGATCGACCTGGATGGAACCGAAGGAAAAACCAAACTCGGCGCAAACGCCATTCTCGGCGTATCTATGGCCGCAGCGAAAGCAGCAGCCGCTTTTTCAGGCTTACCCCTTTACCGCTACCTCGGCGGCGTCGGCGCAGTCGAACTCCCCGTACCCATGCTAAACATCATTAACGGCGGATCCCATGCCGATAACAGCATCGATCTCCAGGAATTCATGATCATGCCGGTAGGCGCTCCCAATTTCAAAGAAGCTCTCCGAATGAGCGCAGAAGTCTTTCACTCACTCAAAAGCGTATTGAAAAAAAATAACCTCAATACCAACGTCGGTGACGAAGGCGGATTTGCCCCTAACCTCAAATCCAACGAAGAAGCACTCGAATACATCTACAAAGCCATCGAAGACGCCCATTACAAACCCGGCGACGATATCGTTATCGCCATCGATGCCGCTGCCTCCGAATTCTTCGAAAACGGGAAGTACACCCTTAAATGGTCCACCAAAGAGAGCATGACTTCCGCCCAAATAGTCGATATGTACGCACGCTGGGTAAAAGACTACCGCATCGTTTCCATCGAAGACGGCCTGCACGAAGATGACTGGGACGGCTGGAAACTTCTAACCGAAAAACTGGGAAACCACATCCAACTCGTCGGCGACGACCTGTTTGTTACTAACCCCATACGCTTCCAAAAAGGCATCGATCTCGGCATCGCTAACTCCATCCTCATTAAACTTAACCAGATCGGCACTGTAACCGAAACCATCGAAACCATTAAAATGGCCCAACGCAACGCACGCACAGCTATCATCTCCCACCGCTCCGGCGAAACCGAAGATACTTTCATCGCCGACCTCGCCGTCGCCCTCTGCACAGGCCAAATCAAAACCGGGTCCGTCTCCCGCAGCGAACGCATAGCCAAATACAACCAACTCCTCAGGATCGAAGAAGAATTAGGCAGCACTGCCGTTTATAAAGGAAAAAATACTTTTTATATAAAAATGTAAATTCATTTTTTATCATCTCCCCGCGGTGGGGACTAACCTCCCCACCGTTTTTTTTTGACTATGAACGCTGAAAAACTCCCCAACATACAGGATGAAATAGCCTATAAAATGAACCCAGTTATCACTAAACCCACCCTGATCGTAGACAAATCCAAAGCAATAAAAAATATCGAAAAAATATGGAAAAAAATCCGGCGTTCGCCCGGCTCCATTCGCTTCAGACCTCACTTCAAAACTCACCAATCTATCGAAGTCGGCCGCTGGTTCAAAGAACTCGGCATTACCTGCATTACAGTTTCCTCCGTCGATATGGCCGCTTTCTTCGCCGCCGACGGATGGAACGATATCACCATCGCTTTCCTGGTTAATCCCCTCCAAATCCAACTCATCGATGAATTAGCTTCCACTACCCACCTCGGCCTACTGGTCGATTCCATCGAAACGGTTCTTTTCCTCCAAAACCACCTCACACACCCCGCCAATGTATGGATCAAAATCGATACCGCCTACCACCGCACCGGCATCGAATACCAACACTCAGACCAGGTACTCGCCATCGCCCAAAAAATTCAAAACTCATCAAAACTCACCCTAAAAGGCATCCTCACCCACTCCGGCCACTCATACAACACCCATTCCACCGACGAAATCAAACAAATATACCACCACACCGTCTCCTCCATGAACTCCCTCCGCAATTTCTTAGCCGCTAACCACTTCCCTCACATCGACATTTCCATCGGCGATACCCCCACGTGCAGCATAATGGAATCCTTCACCGATATCGACGAAATCCGCTGCGGAAACTTTGTCTACTACGACGCCATGCAACTCAACCTCGGCTCCTGTAACTCCAACGAAATCGCCACAGCAGCAGCCTGCCCCATTATCGGCAAATACCCCCAACGAAACCAAATCGCCATCTACGGAGGAGCCGTCCACCTCTCCAAAGACTTCATTATTAATAAAAACGGCCAAAAATCCTTCGGCCTCGCCGCACTCCCCATAAACTCTACTCTCCATTGGGACCAACTCCTCGAAAATACCTTCGTCTCCTCCATCTCCCAGGAACACGGCATCATCTCTACTACCCCGGGTATATTAAGGAAAGTACAAATCGGCGACATCCTCCTCATCCTACCCATCCACTCCTGCCTCACCGCTAATCTACTAACCCCCCCTACTTTCTTGTAAGAAAGTAGGCAAAGAACTTTTGTTAAGAAGAAAGAAGAATAGAGTTTGGCTTGCAAAATCGCAGCATTACCGCCCACCCGTGATGGCTGACAAATTGATAGCGTATCCGGGACCAGGTAAAGAACTTTTATTACAAAAAGTAGTATAATGATGTTTGTTAAAAATAAAAAATGAAAGAGTAACTTTTTGAAAACAAATAGAGGACTATTAACAGCGAAAACAAGGAGAACACCGGATGAAGGTGGCTATCGTTTTTAACCAGGACATGTCGGGCGTCATCAACCGCTTCGGAATGCAAAATAAAGAGGTATACAACCCGGAAACCATCCGCCGCGCCGCCGAAGCCCTGGAAACCGCCGGACACAACGTCGCCATTATCGACGGGAATATGAAAGTCGTGGAAAAACTCCAAGAATTCATGCCCCCCACTCCCCCAGGAGAAAAAATGGGCATCGTCTTCAATATGGCCTACGGCATCCAGGGCGAAAACCGCTACACCCACATCCCCTCCCTCCTGGAAATGCTCGGCATCCCCTACATCGGATCAAGCCCCGCCGGCCATACCCTCGCCCTCGATAAAATTACCACCAAAATCATCCTCCAAAAAAACCACATCCCCACCCCAGACTATTGGGTCCTCTCCAACTCCAACGAACCTACCGATACTATCGCTTTCCCCGCAGTAGTCAAACCCAAAATGGAAGCCGTCTCCTTCGGTTTACAACTGGTTCACTCCACCGACCAACTCCACACAGCCGTAAACTCCATTGTCAACGAATTCCAACAACAAGCCCTCGTCGAAAAATTTATCCGCGGACGCGAATTCGCCGTCGGAATCCTGGGCAATAATCCACCCGTTACTTTCCCTGTCCTGGAAATCGACCTCGGGAACAACCCGGACGCGATCCAAACGGTTGACGATAAGAAAAAAAAGCCCCTCCCCAAAATTTGCCCGGCAAACCTCCCCGAACACTTAGCAAAAAAAATGATTGATTTAAGCCTCCAAACCTTCAAAGCCCTCCAACTCAGGGATTTCGCCCGCGTCGATATCCGCATGGACCCAAATAACAACATCTACATTCTCGAAATCAATTCAATGGCCAGCCTCGGGAAAACAAGCTCCTACGTTTACGCCGCCTCCGTCGCCGGTTATGATTTTAAAAGCTTAATCAACAAAATCCTGGAATGCGGTATTAAACGATACTTCCCCGGTTGGGAACCGAACCGGCTCAACCGAAAAACAACACCGGCCGTCCCCCTCCATGTTCGCCTCCGCAGCTTCCTCAGGGAACACCAACAAAACATCGAGAAAAACCTCAAAAAAATGGTGGATACCAATACCTATTTCCGCAGCGTCTCCCGCGTCAATGAATTGGGCACCCTCATCACTCGCTCTATCAACCCTCTCGGGTTTAAACTACACTCGATCCCCCAGGTGGAAGTCGGCAACATCCTTTTTTTCACCAATACCCCCGATAAAACCATCGATGTGTTGTTACTCGCACACATCGATAATAAAACCCAACTCCGGGACCACGTGTACTATGTTGAAAGCGATCAAAAACTATTCGGCAGCGGGATATGGGAAAATAAAGGTGGTCTGGCTGTAATGATCGCTGCTTTCCAGGCCTTGCGATATAACCACACCCTCCGGGGGCTCCGCATCGGTGTTTTACTGACTACAGACGACACCCTCCGCGGAAAATACGCCGAATCCCATGTGCGGCAACTCGGAGAAAACGCAAAGTATGTATTGGGAATTCGCGGGTCTTCTTTAAACGGGAACATCATTACTTCACGCTCCGGCGCCGCTTCCTACTCCATTTCCATGAACTTGAAAAAATCCGGGAAAGCTGAAGACGCAGCATGGGCAACCGGTTTTTTTTCACAGGCTGTAGCCCGGCTAACAAAACTTACCCACCCGGGAAAAGGACTCATCATATCCCCCTGGAAAATTGAAGTAACCTCCAACATCGCCGATGCAACCGCTCACGGCGAAGCCCATTTCAGCATCCGTTTCAATGACCCGGACCAACTGGTATTTTTAGATAAAAAAATTCGCACCCTCATCCCCCGAAAATATGCAAATTCCCTCGATATCAAAGTCGAAGGCGGTGTCCGAAGACCTCCCCTTCCACGATCCGAAAAAACCTCCATGCTGTGGGAAAAAATTAAAAATATCGCAGATAAAATGGATATTCCCGTCACGGAAGCCCACCAATGGAGCTCCGCCGATATATGTTTTATAGACCCCAATGTCCCTGCCATCGACGCCCTCGGACCCCTCGGCGCAAAAGCTTCCGAAAACAACGAATTCATCCTCCGCCGCACACTCACCGAACGCGCCGCTTTCCTCGCCGTTATTCTTCATGAATTATCCAACCCGGGATAACACTTATACCCAGGACCTCCATGAATCAAATCGAAATTACCGGCGCCCAAAAACATAACCTCAAAAATATCTCCTTGACAATTCCTAAAAAACAATTCATCTGCATTACCGGCGTCTCCGGCTCAGGCAAATCATCCCTCGCTTTCGATACTATTTTCCAGGAAGGCCAACGAAAATACATCGAATCCCTTTCCATCTATGCCCGGCAATTCATCAAATCCCTGGAAAAACCGGATGTTCAATCCATAAAAGGCATTTCTCCCACCATCTCCATCGATCAAAAACACGCCTCGTTTTATTATAATTCCACAGTAGGCACAATATCCGAAATCAGCCACTATTTGCGGCTGTTGTTTGCCCGTACCGCTCTCGCCCACTGCCCCCAATGCGGTAGAGAAATCCAAACCTTCTCTTCAAAAAAAGTTGCCGATTATATTTTCCACCACTTCCCAAACCACCTCGTTTATATTTACGCCCCCGTAGTTAAAAACAGGAAAGGATCGTATAAATCCTTGTTTGAAAAATACCAAAAACGCGGTTTCTTAAAAGCCCGGATCGACGGAGAAATTCATTACCTGGATGACGGTCCGGAATTAAACCGCCACGTTAACCATCATATCTCTATTCTTATCGACGCCGTAAAAGTAGTGGAACAAAACCGACGGCAGTTGGAAGAAAGTACGGCATTGGCATCCTTCGAGAGCCACGGTGAGACCATAGTTATATGTGACCGCCAGGAGCTTTTCTTTTCCAATAAACTCTATTGTCCCCACTGCGAAATATCCATCCCGGAGCCTCAACCTGCAACATTTTCTCTCAATTCCCCCATCGCCGTATGCCCCACATGTATGGGGAGGGGCACGATCGAAGACCAAAAGAAACAACCCTGCACGGTCTGCAGCGGAAGCGGGTTTAACCGGTGGGCCCTCTCGTTTTATTTCCACGGGAAAAACATCTTCCAGGTGGGCGAGCTGGAAATCCGGGATCTCCTGGATTTCTTTCAAAACCTCTCATTAACCCCGGATGAACAGGTCATCCTCGCGCCCATTATCCCCCAAATAATCCAGCGTTTAAAATCGTTTGTCGCATTAAATCTCGGTTATATATCGCTGAATCGAAAGATCGACACCCTCTCCGGCGGCGAGCTCCAGAGAACACGCCTCGTCTCCCAGATCGGTTTTAGTCTCAGCGGTATTATTTATATCCTGGACGAGCCTTCCATAGGTATGCACATGTCCGAACAACAAAACCTGGTCGATATCCTTAAAGAGTTGAAACAAAAAGATAATACCGTTATTGTTGTAGAACACGATGCCATGACTATTCAATCCAGCGATTTTATTATAGACCTGGGACCCCACGGCGGAGAGAAAGGGGGATACCTGACTTTTTGCGGATGGGTCGAGGATTTTCCTAAAGCCCATGAATCACTTACCGCCCAGTATCTTTTTAATCCCCAAAAGTTCTCCATAAAAAAAAATTACAAGTGGAACGATACACCATTTATTTCTCTCCAAGGAATCTGCATCAATAATATAACTAATGCCGATATCCGTATTCCTACCCGGGCTTTAACAGTGGTAACCGGTGTTTCGGGTTCAGGAAAAAGCTCCCTCATTATCGATGCGTTCTATCCCCTTATAAAGAGTATGCTTGACGATATGGAAGGTGATCCGGACTCCCCGGGATATTCGAACTTTAAATATTCGAAATTGGAAGGATTGGAGGGAATCGGGAGGGTCATGATGGTTACCCAGACCCCTATCGGGAAAAATGCCAGGTCCTGCCCGGCGACTTACATCGACTTAATGCCCATGATGCGCCAATTGTTCGCCGCATCGATGGAGTCGAAGATTCGAGGGTACGGTCCGAGTCGGTTCAGTTTTAATGTAAAAGGCGGTCGGTGTGAAGCTTGCGGCGGTTTGGGCTATAAAAAACTGGAAATGAGTTTCTTACCCCAAATGGATGTGGCCTGTCCTATTTGTGGGGGAAAACGGTTCAATTCCGAAACCCTACGCGCGAAATACAAAGGTTTTTCCATTGCCGATGTTCTTGAACTAACTGCTGCCGAGGCTTATGAGCTTTTCCGGGATATCCCCCCCCTGGCAAAGAAAATAAAAATCCTCCTGGATGTCGGTTTGGGATATTTGCGACTCGGACAGTCATCTGTTACGCTTTCCGGGGGAGAATCCCAACGAATCAAATTAACCCGCGAGTTATCCCGTTTATCGACAAAAACCACTATTTATGTGATGGATGAGCCGACTGTGGGTCTTCACTTCGATGATATTCAAAAATTGCTCGATGTATTGTACGGTTTGATCCTTAAAGGGAATACTGTCGTTGTAATCGAACATAACATGCAGGTCATCCGGGCAGCGGATTATATTATAGATATGGGTCCGGGGGGTGGGAAATATGGCGGCAGAGTTCTTTACCAGGGTGAACCGGGGGGGTTGGTTCAAGTAAAGGAATCGGTTACCGGTAGGTATTGGGATAAAGAAATCCAGGACATATAGTTTTTTTTGCCTGGCCTTTTTTGTAAAATGGCCATTGGAAAGAATAGGCAAGAATGTGGACGGGGTGGACAAAGTATTTATTCGGGGAAGATGTGCAGAATCGAAGCAGATTGCCTGGCAAAAAATGCCCCAAGCCAGTTATAATACCACGTGCCTATCCTCTGTCCACAATGTCCACTTTTTCCACATTCTTGCCCATGCGGACCGATGTGTTCGACCCAGATCCCCAATTCAGCATTCAGCATTATCTTTTTTAACGGCACCGGCACGCCCTTAGCGAAAAAATCAGCTTATCTTAGCTTTATTCTCTGCCGGGTCTACTTTGTCAGCGAATACAGGGAATGAGTCCAATCATGGTCCGATGAACTATTAACCCAGGTATACAAAGCCGTGGTATACCCTTCTCCCGGCCATGGGTCCATGTATTTCAAATAAGAGCCTGTAGTGATGTAACCGTATACCACCAGCATATGGCCGCCCCCGCTGGTCCATCCCCAACGCATCACGATGGGCTTGCCGTTGTCCAGGTCTGATACGCATTGGGCCCATGTGCGCGAAGAATCGACAGCAGTACTGGTTATACCCCAATGGGCCAATATACCCTGGACCGATCCGTCATTCCCATAAAGCCAATTGGCTTTGTTGCATCCTTGCAATTTGCTGTAAAATGTCCCGGTGGCCGTGCAGCATTTGTTGGAGTTCCAGGCATAATTGGCAATCTCGCATTGCCTGGGGGATTGATTATAATAAAATATAACGGCCTGGCTGCTGGCATCCCAACACCAGTTGCTGTACTCCTGGATTTTTTCCGGTACTGCCAATGTGACATCGCCGTATAAAAATGACACGCTCATAAAACCGGCTAAAACCATGAAACCTATTAATGATAAAATTTGTTTCCGTTTCATTTTTTTCCTCCCTGACCTGTCTTAATTTTCTTCACGGTTTACATTGTTATCGACCGTGGCTTTTTTTACAAGCGGTAGAATCTCGGAATCGTGCAAGAGAGCTGCGGGCTCAAAATCGCCGATAATACCGAACGCCAAACGGGAAGCGGTCAAAGGAACAAATCCCAAAATGCGGTCGCCCTTGGAAATTTCAACCAAATCCGCTTTTGCATTGTAAATCCTGGCAAAACGATGGTTGTATCCCTGTTCTGCCGGCCATTGTTCCATAACTTTACTCATTTCTGCGGCCAATTGGGCACCCCCGAAGGCGACAGCTTTCCATTCACCCTGGATATTGTCGATGGTGATCAATGATAACGGCTGACCCTCTTGGGCTACAACAAAACGCCACATCCCGGTTGGGGTGAGAACCGAAGACAAACCGGAATTTTCCAGCATACTCACGCGAGGCAAAGTAAATACCTGGAAACCGTGTTTTAACACCGGGCTTTCCTGGGAAGTTTTGGATAGAAAGTCTCCCGGTAAATCGCTTATTCCCTTTTGGGCGGCCTGGAGTACTTCCGCCGGAACTTCCTCGGCTATAAGCCCAAAACCGCCTGAGAAAATCAACATAACAAACAAACTGGCGCTCATGATACATTTCAAACGTAGTTTCATGTATTTCTCCTTTTATTTTAATTTTACTGCGAAGTGACATAACGAGATACTGCTGGCACATGTTTAGCCCGGGGAGTGTGGCCTCCTACATGATTTTCGTTGGCGTTTCAGCATATTTGCGCTTCCGGATGGTGGGTGATATTGTCGTAAATTTTGAAAGGATTAAAAATAAAGATAGAGACAAAAGAATTAAACGTTGAAACTTAATAATAAATTCAATTCCAGCTCCTGTCAATACTCCGAAAGTACTATTTTTGGGTGGAAAAGAGAATGAAAATAACATACGACTTTAGTTCTACATAACAAAAAAGGTTGGATGCCAGGGCAGGGCAATGCGTGTGACATTCTTGACTGTCCCCTTTTTCCCCCACACGGTGCAGTAATTCTAAATTTTGGAAAATATATTTTTAGTCGCAAAGGGAGCTGTAGTCGGTTTCCCCTTCCACTTCACCTCTCAGGCTCAACAGGGCGTTCCAGGGGGCACCGGCACGCCCCCTATTTCCAAAATTAGGACTGCTGAGCCATGATGAGCCCTGGTAAAATCCACACAAACGGGGTTGACAAATACCCGATACCCTGCAATAATAAGCGTATTGTGCCAAAAATCAAACAATTATTTTATATGTATAAGGATGCGTTTTCCGGTTTGCCGAAAGAATCGTGGCTCCTTTCTTTAGTAGAATTCATCAACCGGTGCGGGAGCATGGTGCTTTTTTTTATGACCATTTATTTGACCCGGTCTTTTCATTATTCACCGGCCAAAGCGGGCCAGGTGCTCAGTGCGTTTGGCTTGGGGTCTATTGTGGGGTCCTACCTGGGAGGGAAATTAACCGACGTGTTGGGTTCCTATGCTGTCCAGAAGTGGAGCCTCATCCTGACGGGAGGGATGTTTATTTTATTGGGGCAACTGCAATCGTTTTCTTTAATAACAGCAGCGATGTTTTTCCTGGGAGTAGCGGGAGAAGCGCTTCATCCTGCTAATGCTGCGGCTATTTCCATGGTATGCCCCCCGGGATTGAGGACGAAGGGATATGCGCTCAACCGGTTGGCAACTAACCTGGGGATTACTTTTGGTCCGTTTATCGGGGGATATCTGGCTTTAGTCGATTACAAATGGTTGTTTTGGGTAGATGGGATTACGTCTATCCTGGCAGCCGGTGTTTTTATTTTTTCTTTTAAGAAATCCGGGGCTATCGTTGTGCCCAAAACCGAGAAACCAGCCACCAGGGTCCCGGTATGGAGGGATTTTTATTTTATAAAGATTATTTTTTTTACTTTTTGTATCGGCCTCATTTTTGTTCAAATGTTGAGTACGTTCCCGCTTTATTGCCGCACGGTTTATAATTTTAAGGAGAACCTGATCGGGATGTTGATATCCGTCAATACGATACTGATTGCGGTGGTGGAAATGGTGTTGATGGATAAATTGAAAACCAAACCCGTGAGAAAAGTGGTGGCATTAGGTACATTACTTTTGGGTTTAGGATTTGCGCTGATGCCTTTAGGCCGTGGTTTTTTTTATGCGGGATTCACCGTGGTTGTATGGACTATGGGTGAAATTTTGTCTATGCCGACTTTAACGGCGCTTATTGCCAACCATGCCGATGATGCGACGCGGGGGAAATACATGGGGTTGTATGGCTTTGCTTTTTCGCTGGCCTTATTTGTGGGGCCGTCTATAGGAACCAAGGTTTATACGGTTTTCAGCCCGGATACTCCCTGGTTTTGCTGCGGTGTGATGGGAATTTTGTTGTGGATTGGGTTTTATTCGTTAAAAGAAAAGACGCGGCCTGGGGAAGAAGTGAAGCCCACGAATTGGACGAATTAACACGAATTAAAGATGTAGAGACGCAAAATTTTACGTCGCCAGGGAGGGGCAGACATTCCTGGTTATTATCTTTCATTAAATTAAAAAAAAGCTTGGAAAAATTTTTTTTAATTTGCTACAATAGTAATGTGTTGAAAAAGAAAAAAATAACCTCAAAGAGAGGATAATATGGAAATTAAAAAATTTTTTGTTAAACCAAGCATACCGGATAAACTTAAAAAACTATACAATCTGACCCTTAACCTCTGGGGATATTGGGATAAAGATACGGAACGCCTTTTTAGCCGTATCGATACATTCCAGTACAGTAAATGCAAGCATAACCTGCTTAAGATGCTCCAGCACGTGAGCACGGAAAAGTTAACGAAGTTGGCGGATGAAAAAGGGTTTATATATGAACTGGAGAAGGTGTGGCAAAAATTCAGCGATTATATGGCTTTCGAAGGAACCTATATCGACCCGGAAGATCACCGTATCCCGTTCCAGAAGGATAAGTTGATTGCCTATGTATCGATGGAATATGGTTTGCATGAATCCATATCCATATATTCCGGGGGCCTGGGAATCCTTTCCGGGGACCACCTGAAAGCGGCCTCGGATGTCGGTATTCCATTTGTGGGTTTTGGCCTTCTTTATAAATACGGCTATTTTAACCAGCGTATCAATCTCAACGGTTACCAGGAAGAACAGTACAAAGAAAATAAATGGTATTCAAAGGCAGTGGAAGAAGTGAAAGACGCTGAAGGAAAATCGCTGGTTATCAACGTACCCATTCGCGATAAAAACTATTTCGCCAAAATCTGGAAAATCCAGGTTGGAAAAGTTCCATTGTATTTATTCGATACGGATACTCCCCAGAATGATGACCCGTGGGTCCGGTCTATAACCAACATGTTGTATGATGCGGAACGGGATAAGCGGATTCTCCAGGAGATCATCCTGGGCCGCGGCGCTGTTTTGTTGGCTAAAGTGTTAGGCCTCAAACCGGTGGTATATCATTTGAATGAGGGGCATTCGGCGTTCCTGATCGTCGAGCGGTTAAAAGACCTGATCGAAGAAGGGTGTTCTTTCGAGGAAGCCAGGTGCCTGGTGCGCCACAGCACCGTGTTTACTACCCATACGCCGGTCATCGAAGGCAATGAACATTATGATTTTGAAAAGGTCAAGTACTTCCTGGAGAACGATGTGAAACAAGTGGGCATTTCCATGGATACTTTTTTGAAGTTGGGGCAGAGCGG
>Ga0105104_10000670_pt1 | contig 26400 bp, 15 predicted proteins | sample PPLLaktember2015_3_FD_87034 | JGI IMG/M metagenome (GOLD analysis project Ga0105104, IMG submission 87034) | Freshwater sediment microbial communities from Prairie Pothole Lake near Jamestown, North Dakota, USA - PPLs Lake P7 Core (6) Depth... | ecosystem: Environmental > Aquatic > Freshwater >...
GCTTGCTCTCATTCAAAAGATGGACCAGCCCCAAAATATCAGCGTGGTGATCAGCGATCACCGTATGCCCGGTATTTCCGGTGTCCAACTCCTGGAAAAACTGAAAGAGATCATCCCCGATACGATCCGAATCATCCTCACTGCCTTCGATGAAAAAGCCGATATCATCGACGCCATCAACAAAGCCCAAATCTACGAGTTTATCCTGAAACCGTTTGATGTAGAGGATTTAAAAATCGCGGTAAAACGGTGTGTAGAAACATTTGACCTAAAAAAGAAATTAGAGGAATACCGCATTCAACTGGAACATACGGTAGAAAAGCGCACTGAAGAATTGAAACACACAAAAGAAAATCTCCGTGAAACCGAAAAAGTGGCAGACCGCTTAAAAGAATCCATCTTCTCCGAAGGCCCAAAACACCCGGAATATTTCACGGATATTATCACAAAAAGTAAAAAAATGCTGGATATCTTCAAATACATCGAAGCCATCGCTGTCTCCAAAGAACCCGTGTTGATTACCGGCGAAACAGGGACCGGCAAAGAATTGATTGCCAGGGCGATTCACAAAGCCTCAGGTAAAAAAGAAGGAAATTTCGTCTCAGATAATGTCGCCAGAGGGAACGATAATTTGCTTGAAGATAGGCTTTATGGACACGAAAAGGGTGGGTATACCGGTGCGATTAATAAAAGAGACGGATTGCTGAAAAAAGCCGAAAACGGTATGCTTTTTCTCGATGAAATCGGCGACCTGGATTTGAATTTACAATCAAACCTTCTCCGGTTAATACAGGACAAAAAATATTCCCCCATCGGGTCCGATATAGAACAAACCACTAACGCCCGCTTTATCTTTGCCACCAACAAGAATATTAACGACTTGAAAGAAAAAGGAAATTTTCGGAACGACCTCTTCTTCCGCCTGAATACGTATCACATAAAACTACCTCCCCTTCGAGAGCGAAAAGAAGATATCTTACCGCTGGTTGAACACTTTTTAGAAGAAGCGGCAAAAGAATCAAATAAGGAAATACCACTCCTGCCGGGGAACTTACTCTCACTTCTTTATTCTTACCATTTCCCGGGGAATATCCGGGAGTTGCGCAGTATGGTATTTGAAGCCGTTAGTTTACATCAACCCGATGAGGAGCAAGAACTTTCTCTGAATATATTCATAAAAAAAATCGAAGAGCAGGGCGGAAAAATACCTGGATCAATTTCAGACAGCGTACCCGAACCCGACATTGACGGATCGAGTATGATTTCCTTCGGCGATCCCTTCCCTCAATTCTACCAGTTGCTCAAATTCTATACGCATGAAGCCATGAGGCGTGCTAAAGGTAACCAGACGCAAGCTGCTAAACTCACCGGTTTAGAAAGGCCTTCCTTCTTAAGATATTTGAAAAACCCTGAATATAAAAAGCCTAAAGATAAAACTAAGGAAAGTGATTAAATACAATCACCCTAATCCCAACTGTTCGCTAGCGAACAGTTGAACCCCAAAACCACACCTGTCCATTCCAAAAAAATTTTTTAAAAAAATCCCCTCTCCTATTGAATTTCATTTTTGCTTTATTTATAATCCTTTTTCAGAGCGTTTGAGAGTTAACAATTTGGAAAGACCTTGCGGGTTTCATTAAATCGGAGAGTTGAGAAAGCTGCAAGTGATGGAGGTAATTTGATGAACAACATTTTTGATTCTGGGAAAATCAAAGTTATTATCGAAAAAAACAAACCCGAAAAAAAACACACCATTATGATCGTCGATGATGAGGAAGCCCACCTCTTATCGATGAAATCAATGCTTGCTGATGACTACTTTATTATCACAGCCGGGAATGGCATCGAAGCACTCGAAATTATTAAAGGAATAGAGCAGCCCCAAAACATCAAACTGATTATCTGCGACCAACGCATGCCGCGACTCACCGGAATTGAGCTTTTAAAAAAACTAAAAGACATCATCCCCTACACCATCCGCATTATTCTTACTGCATTTGTTGAAACCGACATCGATGAAGAAGCTGTAAAAACCGCCCAAATCCACCAAGTAATCACTAAGCCCTTCGAACCCGAAAACCTGAAAGAAAAAATCAAAATTGCCATTCAAACCGCTGATACCCAGCAACCGAAAAACTGAAGAAAACACAATAATCACACCAACCCTGTAACTGTTCAAATGTAAACAATTGCTTTACTCAGCGGGGAACTACTTCCTAATTTTTAGACCATCCCTTTTCACCTGACATCGTGCATTGAAAAATTCCGAAACCAGCTTAATAATTCAACTACCTTGAGAGGTTTTTTTACCGGTATGCCTTTCAAAAAATTTTTTTTTCGGATGATTCACCCATCGATTTGGCATCAACTTTGCATAATGTTTCGTGTGAAAAACAAAAACGAGGTGATTCAAATATGAACGCTGTAAGAAAAATGACTTATCTCCATGCGGATGCTCCGGCGACATCCCCAAAAGCGGATATTCAACAAAGTATTGAACCGCTAACATCATCAAGGATAGTATTAGCGCTATTTTGTTTAATAATTGCCATGATAAAACCTATTGCTTCCACCATAGGCCCTGACACAATTTCCATCATGCCCCTCATGATTCTATTTTTGTTCACTGTTTATCCATTGTATTTTGTGTGGTTGAGAGCAAAGAAATTTTCATTTGAGCGGTCCATGATTATGAAATTCTACGCATCAAGAAATATGGCTGAGTTAAATCAAGAACAAAAATCCCCCACGCATTCCAAAGTTACCATATGGTTCAAAAATGCAATCAAGCCATTTAGACTTATAAATTCAAAAACTAGAAACCAAATATATTTCCAGTTAAACCAAAATCCCTCCGAACCCGGTATCCCCCTGCGAATTCTTACTGCCGGGATCGCCCACGAAATCAATAACCCATTAAATTATGTCAAGACCAGTACCTATAACTTAAAGCGAGACCTGGAAAAATTCAAAGATTTCCTATTTGATCTGGCAGGGGAAGACACCGGAAAAGAAATTATGGATGCATTTAATAATAGGTTTTACTCATTATTCAACCATGTGAATACAATCGAAGAAGGAACCCAGCGGATACAGGGAATCATAAGTAATTTGAATTCCTTTTCCAGGGGGAACCCTTCCGGCATCGCCCCTGTAAACTTACAAGAGGGGATAGAAGCAACCTTGAACATGGTAAAAACCATCTTCAAACAACATGTTGATTTTGTGACCGATTATAAAACTGACCTCCAAATCGAAGGAAACGAAAACCAGCTCAAGCAAGTTTTTATAAACATCATCATCAATGCCTGCCATGCCATCATGGAAAAGCAAAATAAATCCGGGGATACCACAAAGGGAAAACTAATAATTCAAACCTTGAAAGAACGCGATTATGCTGCGGTGAGTTTCCGTGATAACGGCATTGGAATGCCTGAGGAAGTCAAGCGCAGAATGTTTGAACCTTTTTTTACTACCAAAGCCAATAATAACGGCACAGGCCTGGGGCTCTCGATCTCGTCCGAAATTGTTCAGAAATATGGCGGACATATCGAAGTAAAATCGAAACAAGGCGAAGGCACCGCCATAATCATTTATTTCCCTCTTACAAAGGGACAAAAATCAATAGTTAAAGAGAAAAGTATTAAGGAACATATACTATGTTAAAAGAACCTACAAACTCCTTTTGTTTGTTTTTACTAATGTTAAAAATGAAAAAAAAGGAGAAGAACTATGAATCACAAACGCCCGCTAAACATGATTCGAATCGATCATGTAAAACTCTTGTTGGTTATTCTTTTAATGTGTTCAGCCTTATATGGCCAGGAGGACAATATCCGGTTTAAGCGTATCTCTATTGAGCAAGGTTTGTCAGAAGTCTCTGTTAATTGCATTTTACATGATAAAAAAAAATTTATGTGGTTTGGAACACAAGATGGATTAAATCGTTATGATGGATATGAATTTAAAATTTTTAAAAATATCCCGAATAAATCGGAAACAATATCTGACAATTTTATATTGGCATTATTTGAAGATGATGATGGTAAAATTTGGATAGGAACAGATAATGGCGGACTTAGTATTTTTGACCCTCTAAAAAACAATTTCTCTCTATATCCATTAGATATAGAAAGAGAATTAAATCATAATGGCATTCGATGTATTTTTAAAGATCATGAGAAATGTTTGTGGATAGGAACATATGGAAGTGGATTATATAGAATTATTCGAAAATTTAACTGTAAAGATAGTATTATGCACTATTCTATGAAAAATAATGAAAATAGTATTAATTCTGATTTTATTACTTCTATATGTGAACTCCGCGATGACCTTTTGGCTATAGGGACTCGTGGTGGAGGATTGAATATATTTAATCTTACTAATAATACTTTCGTGCATTTAAGACACTTAGACAATGAAAATAGTTTATGTAATAATAATATTAATATTATCTACAAAGATAGTTCTAATTATCTTTGGATCGGGACCGATGATGGTTTAGATTTGTATAATTATGAAAAAAACTTATTTATAGACTATGACAAAAAAGAAAAGCAATTAATTCATAATAAAGTGAAGTCAATTTTTGAGGATCAACAAAAAAGGTTGTGGATTGGGACAGAAGTAGGATTAAATTTACTTGATAGAGCAAATAGTAAATTTCTTTATTTTAAATATGACGATGCAGATATGCATAGTTTGATTCATAATGATGTTTTGTCAATCGTAGAAGACGATTCTGGAATTCTCTGGATTGGCACTGGAGGTGGCATAAGTCTTTACTATCCACGAACTGAGCAATTTAAAATGTATCGTAAAAAAGCAGATAAATCAAATAGTTTAATCTACAATGATATATGGGCTATTTGTGAAGATCGATATGGAGATTTCTGGATTGGCACATTTGGCAAAGGAGTCGATCAATACAATAGAAAGGATAACAAATTTAAAAATTATTCTACAAATGATTTAACTTTAAATAATAATGATGTAAGAGCTATTTTTGAAGATGAATCAGGAGAGATATGGATCGGTACTTATGGAGGAGGTATCCTTAAGCTCGACCGAAAAAATAAAAGATTTATTAGTTTTAAAGATTTAATCAATACTAACAGTATGATTGATAACTATGTAATGTGTATTCATGAAGATAGTGAAAGAATTTTGTGGATAGGTACTTATTACGGAGGTCTGTATGAAATTGATCAGAATCGAAAAACTGTCACTAATTATTATCACAAAAAAAATGGAAAAAATAAAAATGAAACATTGAATCATAATATAGTACGGACAATTTTTAAAGATAGCCATGGTACAATTTGGATTGGGACTAATGGAGGATTAAATAAATTTAGCAGAGAGACAAAGAAATTTTTTTCTTATCATCACAACGATTTAAGCCCTAATAGCTTAAGTCATAATCGAGTGCGATGTATACACGAAGACAAAAATAAGACATTATGGATAGGTACTTTGGGGGGAGGCCTTAATAAAATGTTCGACAGCAACGCAGGATTATTCAAATCTTATAATGAAAAAGATGGCCTTCCTAATAATATTATTTATGCTATTGTTGAAGATGATACTGGCGCTCTATGGTTAAGCACAAATAAGGGTATATCAAAATTTGATCCAAAAAATGACCAATTCAGTAATTTTGATGAGGATGATGGACTTCAGAGTAATGAATTTAATGCCGGCGCCTATTATAGAAATAACAAGACGGGCGAAATATTTTTTGGTGGCATAAATGGTTTTAATTCGTTCTTTCCAAAGGATATCTCTGCGGATAAATATATACCTTCTGTCGTTATAACTGGGTTTCTAATTTCAAATAAATATGTTGGCCCAGGAAATAACGATTATATATCATTATTGAAAAAACCTATTGTAGAGACAAAATTTATAAAACTTTCTTATCAGAATAACTTTTTCTCTTTCGAATTTGCCGCCCTCCATTATGCCAGCCCAATGAAAAACCGTTACCAATATAAAATGGAGGGGTTTGACAAAGAATGGATTGAAACCGATGCAAAGAACCGAAGGGCCACCTATACCAATTTACCGGCTGGCGATTATGTGTTTAAGGTCAAAGGAAGCAACAAGGATGGTATTTGGAATAAAAAAGAAACTTCAATCAAAATAAGAATACTTCCGCCCTGGTGGGCAACATGGTGGGCATACACTTTTTATATATTTATAATAATGCTGTTAATATCTTGGGGGATATGGTTACACTTTAAAAAATTAAATATTGAACATTCCCTAAATGAGCAACTTAAGCGCAATGATAAAATCAAAGACGAATTTCTGTCAAATACTTCTCATGAACTTCGAACTCCTTTAAATGGAATTATCGGGATAGCTGAATCATTGCTAAATGGTGCCACTGGTCCACTCTCTCCTGAAACTAAAGATAATCTTTCTATGATTTATTCAAGTGGGAAACGCCTTGCTTATTTAGTAAATGATATCCTCGATTTTGCAAGTTTAAAAAATAATAATTTAAAACTTCAAAAAAAAACCGTTGATTTGCGAACGCTAACCGATATAGTCATTCGAATTACTTCCCCTCTTAGATATATGAAAAAAATAGAATTAAAAAATAATATAGGAACTGATTTCCCTTTTGTTGATGCGGATGAAAATAGACTTCAACAAATTCTATGCAACTTAATAGGGAACGCAATAAAATTTACCGAAATAGGCACAGTTCAAATTGACGTTATCACGAAAGACTTTATGGCATATGTTACAGTATCCGATACAGGTATTGGTATTCCAGAAGATAAATATGAATTTATATTCCAAGGCTTTTCTCAAATTGAAAGTTCAGCCACTAGAACCCATGAAGGCACAGGCATTGGTCTTTCTATAACTAAAAAATTGGTTGAACTTCATGGAGGGAAAATATTTGTAGATTCGCAAGTAGGACAATGGTCTAAATTTACTTTTAGTATCCCTTTATCAGATAAATTAATCGCGAAACAATCAATATACGAAGCAAATGCAAAATTTATCCCCCTTGATGAATGTCTTTTAGAATTTTCTGTCTATAGAGAACAAAAAAATATAGAAGACAACCCAAAAACAGGCGAATATCATATTTTGGTTGTGGATGATGATCCACTTAATCGAAGGGTAGTGCGAAACATTTTTCATTTGGAAAAAATCGATGTGACAGAAGCTTCTTCTGGAGATGAAGCATTGAGAATTATTAAAAATGATAGTTCTATTGACCTGGTACTCCTTGACATTATGATGCCTAGATTATCGGGGTATGATGTATGCAAAAAAATACGTGAGCAATGGTCCTCAATCGAGCTTCCGATTTTATTTCTCACCGCAAAGGGACAGGAAACCGATATGGTACAGGCGTTTTCAATAAGAGCAAATGATTTTATTACAAAGCCTATAGTAAAAGGAGAATTATTGGCTCGCGTTTATAACTGCTTGCATTTAAAAAACACCCAGCATCAACTTTTTCAATCTTTTAATATGGCTAGTATCGCTACCTTAACAGCAGGGCTGTCCGATAGGCTTAACAATTTCACTTCCCCTATGAAAATTAGTGCATATAATCTTAATCGTGACTTGAAAAGATTTATTGATTTCTTTTTTAATGCTGCTGCTAACGATGTAGATAAGGATAGGTGCGATTTAGTTAATAAACAATTCGAAATATTACTTATACATACAAAAATTATTGATGAAGAAATCAATAAAATTACATCAATTTTAAAAATGCTAAACATATATTCCAGTCAAAATCAAGATCAAATGCAACGCTCAAAACTGCTTGAATACTTAAAAAACTCAATTAATTTGGTAAAGCTTTCATACATAGATCAAGTGGATTTTATTACCAACTTTCAGGCTGATTATGAAATTTTGTGTTTACCGGAAGAATTCGAACAAGTATTCAGGTATATTTTGATGAATGCTTGCCAGGCAATAAAGGAAAAACAAAAAAAAAGTATGAATATTTCAAAAGGAACATTAACTATTAAGACCCTGGTAGAAAACAATCGATTCGTTATTAATTTCCAGGATACGGGTGTCGGAATGACAGATGAGGTAAAGCGAAGAGCCTTCGATTTATTTTTTACAACAAGGCCAGAAGGAGAAGGCACAGGCCTGGGTTTATATATATCTTATAGTATTCTCAGGAAATACGGTGGGAAAATAAATTTGAACTCAAAATTAGGATTAGGTACACTAATCGAGATATGTCTACCCCTGGAGCGAAATGAAATAGCAATCTCAAATAAGGAGTTATAAAAAATGATTATCTATTCTGAAAGAAGATTACAGTGTGTATTACAACATTGCACAAACGATCGAAAATTTAAAAAATGTTTGTCATGGTTGTTAACTGTTTTATTAATTTCTTTGCCAACCTATATTTATACTCAAAAAGACAATATGCGCTTTATTCGGATATCAAAAGAACAGGGGCTTCCACAAGTCACGATAAATTGTATACTTCAAGATAGAAAAGGATTTATGTGGTTTGGAACTCAAGAAGGGTTAGTTCGATACGATGGCTATGATTTTGTCTGTTACAAACATGATCCGGCTGACCCAAAAACTATAACTGATAGTTATATATGGTGCATTCTTGAGGATAAATCGGGTATCCTTTGGATTGGTACAAACGATGGTGGACTGAATTCCTTCGACCCGATATCAGAACAATTTAATTCCTATCAATGTAAAAATGATTCAAAAAGCTTGAGCCATAATTATGTTAGATGTATTTTTGAAGACCATAAGGGGTTCCTTTGGATAGGTACCTTTGGCGGGGGATTGAACAAATTTGATATAAAAAATAATTCCTTTACACGATTCCAAAAACAACCCAATGGTTTGAGTAGTAATATTACTTGCATTTATGAAGATCAATTTGGTATACTTTGGATTGGAACTAACGACAGCGGACTTTTTCAATATGATCCAAAAGCCGATAGTTTCCTCTCATTTAAATATAATTCAAAATATCCAAATAGTTTAGGAAACGATAATGTTTCATGCATCTTAGAAGATCAAGCTGGATTGCTTTGGGTAGGTACCCAGGGTGGGGGATTATTTAAATGGGATAGAAATAAAAAACTTTTTGAAAATTATTCTACAAGTAATAATAAGTTGAGTAATAATTATATTTTATGCCTTTATGAAGATCGCTATGGGAAAATTTGGATTGGCACTGATGGAGGTGGTATTAATATATTAGACCGAAAAGATAAAACATTTATTAGTTGTAAAAATACCCCATGTAGTAACTATAGCCTAAGTAATAATGTTGTTATGTCTATATTTGAAGATAGATCTGGCCTGATGTGGATCGGTACTTATTCTAATGGTTTGAACAAATACAATCCAATGAGTAATAAATTTCTTTTATATCAAAACAATACCTCAAAAGGCGATAACTTGATAAGCAACGATATTAGAGCAATATATGAAGACAAGACAGGTTCACTATGGATTGGCACTTATGGCGGTGGTATTAATAAATTTAACCCCAATAATAATGAATATATAAACTATTCTACAGCTACAAGTAATTTAAGCCATGATGATGTCAGATGTATTATTGAAGATAATGATGGAAAGCTCTGGATCGGAACCAGGGGGGGGGGGTTAAATAAAATGATCGACCCTAAAAAAAAGATATTTAAGCCCTTCATGCGTAACAAAGATAATAATAATTGCTTAAGCAATAACTATATCAGGACAATCTTAAAGGACAAAATGGGATACCTTTGGGTGGGAACGGAAGGTGGAGGAATCAACAGGTTTGATACAAAGAAAGAGAAGTTTGAATGTTATACGGTAAAAAAAAATAATTTAAGTAATGATATCATATTCTCTATTTATGAAGACAATTTCGGGATTCTTTGGGTTGGCACCAGGGTTGGCGGTTTAAACAAATTAGAGCCCGGCAAAAAAAAGTTTGAATCTTTTTCAAAAACAGAGGGGTTAAGCCATAACTTTGTTCTATCCATTTGTGAGGACAAATCTGGAACTCTTTGGATCGGAACTTATGGCGGTGGCCTAAATAAAATGATTGATCGAAAAAAAGGAAATTTTAAATCCTACTCTGAAATCGATGGCCTTCCAAATAATGTAGTTTATGGAATACTAGAAGATGAAGTAGGAAATCTTTGGCTAAGTACCAATAAGGGTATATCAAAATTCGACCCAAGGATTGAAATTTTTAAAAATTTTGACGTTGATGATGGCCTCCAAAATGATGAATTCAATGCCGGCGCATATTTTAAAAGTAAAGAAACAGGAGAAATGTTTTTTGGCGGTATTAATGGATTAAACATCTTCTTGCCAAATAGAATAGCAGACGATTTTAATTTCCCTACTGTTGTTTTCACAAATTTTTTGATTGCATATGAATCTATGAGGCCCAAGTGGAAAAATAAAAACTCACCCCTAATACAATCGATTACTTATACCAGAGAAATAACACTGGACTACAATCAAAATTTCTTTTCTTTTGAGTTTGCTGCCCTTCATTATGCCAGTCCCAGAAAAAATCGCTACCAATATAAAATGGAAGGGTGGGACAAAGAGTGGTTTAAAACCGAAGCCAAGAACCGAAGGGCCACCTATACCAATTTACCGCCTGGGGATTATGTCTTTAAGGTGAATGGAAGTAATAAGGATGGTATTTGGACCGAAAAAGAGACTTCTATTAAAATTTCAATTCTTCCACATCCTGGGAAAACTTGGTGGGCATATACTCTATACTTATTAGCATTTGGTGTAATTGTGTTTTTAATAATGGCAGCATCGTCTAGGCAAATTCTAAAACGAAGAGTGGAAAAGAGAACAATAGAACTGAATAAACAAAAACATTTTTTAGAAAAAATTAATCTAATAGTAAGCGCCATTAATTCTGAGATGGAATTTGCCTCACTTCTTTATACTATCTTAAGGGAAGCAAAATCAGTCAAAGGAATAGAAAAAGCTTCAGCCCTGGTAATGAACCCTGATACAAAACTATTCGCTTTTAAAGCGAGCGATGGTTGGAAAATGAAAGAACTCGAGAATATAATTATGACTCCTGATGAAGTAGAAGAACGATATATTAATAAATCCAGGGAAATTTATAAAGACATTTTTATCGCAAAAGATGTTCATGATCGCCCTTTTGCTGAAAAAATTCAACACTTGGATATCCCGAAAGCAATTTTGATTATGCGCATGCGATGTAACGGTAAATATGAAGCTTATTTCATTTTTGAAAATATGAACGACGAAAATGCTTTTGACGATGAAGACGACCTACTACTTTTAAAAAACCTGAAGGAACATTTTGTCGCTGCCTTCCAAAAAACAAGGCTTATTTACCAGTTAAAAAGCACTCAAATCCAATTAATACACTCCGAAAAGATGAGAGCTTTGGGCGATCTGGTCGCAAATATTGCACATGAGATTAACAACCCTGTCAGTAACACCATTATTTCTATTTATAACCTCCGACGCGACATTGAAAAATTTAAAACATATTTATTTGAATTAGCTGAAGATGAGGCTGATAAGGAAATATTAACCGCCTTTGATGAAAAATTCAGCACTCTTTTTAACCATCTTCATAGCATTGCGGATGGAACCACTCGTATCGGTAAAATCGTCAGTGATCTAAGAACCTTTTCTCGCAAAGAAAAAGATGAAACAAAACCGATAAAAATCCTTACAGGATTACTATCTACAATAAACCTGGTTAAAACTCAATATAAAGATAAGGTGGAATTTAGCACTGATTTCCAGGATGATTTTTTAGTAGCAGGGAATGCAGCCGAACTTAACCAGGTCTTTATGAATATTGTTAAAAACGCATGCCAGGCCATCATTGAAAAGCAAAAGGTTAGCCATGATAATACAAACGGGAACTTAACTATCAAGGCATTTACTCAAAACGATTCAGCAGTAATCAGTTTCCAGGATAACGGTATTGGCATGCCGGAAAATGTCCGAAAAAAAATGTTTGAACCATTTTACACAACAAAATCAAGCGATGAAGGTACAGGGCTTGGTCTCTCTGTTTCGTATGAAATAATCAAAAAGCACCATGGACATTTTGAAGTCGAATCGGAAGAAGGAAAAGGAACCAACATCACAATAATCCTGCCAAAAGCAAAAATTATAACAGAAAAATCTAATGGGAGATAGACTAATGTTTGTAAAAATGGTAACGGCACAATATAAAAACAAAAATAAAATAAACTAAAGGAGATATACCGATGAGTATTTTTAAAAAACAACCTGCAAAAAAAGAAACAAAAGAAAAGGTCATTGGGATTGAAAAAAAAAACACCATCATGATTGTCGATGACGATGAAAACCATTTAAAATCATTAGAATTACTTCTTGCTGAAGCCTATCACATTATTACGTCTAAGAATGGCCAGGAAGCGCTTGACAATATTAAAGAATTGGAATACCCAGGAAAAATCAGCGTTATTATCACCGACCAACGCATGCCTAAGCTTACCGGAACTCAATTATTTGAAGAAATAAGCAGAATCATTCCTGACACCAGTCGCGTACTCATTACTGCTTTTAAAGATGCCCCAACCATAATTTACCCCTATGAATTAGTTATGAAACCTTTTAACCCAGAAGACTTTATAACCATTGTTAAAAGAGCTGTCGAAGATTATGAATGCCGACAACAGGAAATCGAAGAGAAACATATTCTTAAAAAAAAGGTGAATGAGCTTTCAAAGGATTTACAGCAGTCTTATGTTCGAACATGGGCAAGTTTACGGTAAATTGATCGATGCGTTGCTTAGTGAATCGGAACAGTTAAGCTGCCCACGGAAACCCCATAGGATGTAAAGAAAGTGATTTTTCACATTTTGTTATTACCTGTTGTCTATTGTATTACTTTGTGGGCAACTTAACTATTTGAAGGTACCCCCGGATAAAACGGATTTAAAATTGAGATACTGAGTTAAAGCCAATTGAAGGAGAAAAGTATGGGTTTATTTGACAAAAAAAAATTGGAAATATTGAGAAACAAAGAAATAGCTCATAGACACACCATCATGATCGTCGATGACGAAGAAGCTCATCTACGTTCGATGGAATCTATGCTCTCGGAAGACTATCGTATTATTACTGCCGCGGATGGCCAACAGGCCCTGGATATAATAAATGAAATGGATCAGCCCGAAAGCATCAGCCTTATCATCTCCGACCAAAGGATGCCGGGGCTTTCTGGCATTGAACTTTTTGAAAAATTGCTTCTTATAATACCCAATACCATTCGCATGATTCTTACGGCCTTTACTGATGTGCCTGTCATTATCGATTCCATTAACAAAGCCAAAATCTATGAATTTATACTAAAGCCATTCGAACCCGAAGACTTAATTCTTAGGGTGAAGCGAGCCATCGAAGCTTTTGATAGCCAGCAAGAATTGGATGATTACCGCCAAAACCTTGAAAAGAAAGTGAATGAAGAGGTTAGCAAGAATTTTATATTTTTCTCCACCATTGCACACGATTTGAGAAATGTAATCGGGGGTTTGGGTTTTATCGATTTTCTCCACGAAAACTACCACAACATCACCGAAGATAAAAAAATCGACTACATCGCACGAACTTATGACACCAAAAACCGCATCGTTAGTTTCATGGAAAAATTCCTGGAATGGGCTGCTAAACAATTCGAATACAGACCCGGTAAAATAGAAATCCGGTCACTGGTGCAGGAGTGTTTCGGCCTGCTGGAAGAAAAAGCAAAAAACAAGAATATTACATTGCTTTCGGAAATTCCCCCGGACACGGTTGCTTTTGCCGACAGGAATATGATTCTATCCGTTTTACAAACCCTCATGCACAACAGTCTAAAGTTCACCAACAGCAGCGGCTGGGTGAAAGTCGGCGCCGCATCCATCGATAAAAATATCGAAATCTCCGTTTGCGACAACGGTGTGGGCATGAAAAAGGAAGAAATAGCCGAAATCTTCAACAGAAAGAAAAGCACAGAGGGAACAGCGGGGGAAAAAGGCACGGGGCTTGGTTTAAAGTTTTGCAAAGATTTTATCGATAAAAACAAAGGAACCATCGAGATATCGAGTGAACCGGGCCAAGGCACTTGTGTCAAATTTACTCTGCCGATCGACGGGGGGGAAAATAATGCTGAATGCTGAATTTAAAAAAACCCACGAATTATACGAATTTTCACGAATTAAAAAAGATATCGATGGAGGATAGTTGCAGGGAAAAAGAAAATGCTGAATGATGATTGATGATTGGAGATTTATGGCACTGCGTCCCGTTGTTTATTTGTTTCTCACGGAGCTCAGAGGCGTACAAAATGTTGAAAAGCAAGACTTGCCCCCTTAATCTTATCGGTATAGGCCGAAGTCAGCAATAGTTCTATGTATTGATAGATATTACCTCATTCATTACCTAATTCGATAGTTAGTACCTAATTCCACTTATTTGCCTTTGTCCACCGGGCGTTTTGACCCCTTCCCAAAGAATTTATTTTCCCTTTTTTATTCAAATCTTTTAAAGTTTTCCTGATCATATCTACGTTAGCATCCGGGCATTCTCTTTTGAGTTCCGATATTGAAAAAGAGTCATAAAAGGAACTTATGGCCTTTAAACTTAATCCAGTCTTAGCTCCCCTGGGCATATAGCTCATCCCTACTGTACACTAACCCGGATAAATCATAATTGAATCGAGAAAAAAATTCCTCCAACTCAACGTCTTCATTTTGCCTTTCTTTCTCAATTCATAAATCATCATTCATCAATCATCATTATCTTTTCTCCCTTCATCATTCAGCATTATTATTCACCTATCCCCTTTTTACCTCGGCGATGGCGAAAGAGCCTCGATTATCGATGCCAAATCTCTCAAATGCACTAATTTGCTCGCTCTTGCGCCTTTTTACCTCATTTGAATGCAAATTTTCTACTTTTTAATGCATCCAGTGAAACATTTGTAACCCCCACCGCAAAATTATGCAAAATTTCTGCAAAGTTGTAACTTGAACCTGCTTTTTAATGCAAATTCTTAAAATTTTGTAGCCCCCATTACAACGATGAGGTCTTTTTGTGGAAAGGAGAGGTAAAAAGCGCTTTATTGGCTAAATATTTTTATCGATGGCCTGGAAGTCCCGGATGTGGTTTAAAAAGCATCAACGTTGTCCGAATTGCCTCAACGTTGTCCGAATTACTCCTAATTTCCTTTTTTCTCCCGCTCCGACAGGTGCTATAAGGGAAATAAGAAAAGTCGAAGGAAATTGCATTACCGTTCACCTCCCCGACAATTACAGGTCCAGGGAAGTCGAAGTACTTGTCTTGCCTTTTAATGAGACAAGAAAAATCAAATCTGACCTATTTGACTAATATTCATTTCGTGCCACATGAATTTACACAAAATACTTAACACCCACTTTCTCGTCTGCCCTTCTTTCTCAAGTCGAGTTTAAACACTTTTTTATTTTCCTCAATGTGTCTTTGAAATCTTCATCCCTGGGAGAGAGGTTTACTGCCTTCTTGGAATATTTTAATCCCTTGGCGGGCTGACCACTTTCATAATACAACCATGCGATATTATTGAGAAACTCACTGTTATAGGGCTCTATCAAAAGCAAATGTTCATATTGATTAATTGCTTCAGGAATTTTATTTTCCTGGACAAGGCTATCGATGTGTTCAAGGATGTCCGAAGGTACGACGAAGGAGTTATGATATTCTCTCCTGGGAAATAAACAATATTGAATTAGATATTTCATACTTTTGAAGAGTTCGAGGGGGATTTTTAAGAGAGGTATTCTTAATTTTTTTGCCGCATCCGAAATCGAGGAACCGTCGGTTTGGACGATTACTTTCGAGGGAATAAGCGCGATAAGAGGGATGGCAGCGTTCAAGAAAAAGAGAGATGTCACGTGATGATCGGATAAGGTAAGAAAAACGATTGCAGCCAGGATGAGCATAACAACGAAAGTGGTTACCGGCCCACCCGCAGATATATAAAATGTATCGATTTGATTAAATTTCCCAAAATAATCAATAGCAGCCCAGGTAATAAGAATTCGTTTTTTATTTATTTCAAGGTAACCGATTAGCAGGTTTTTTATGGTACTTTTCTTTCCCCGAGCAATACAGGTGCCGGCGTGAGAGAATTCTTCCAGCGCTATAGTAAAAGGAAAAAGAAATAATATCCCGGACGTATATACAGCGGCATGAAGAAAAAGCGGTTTTGTTGTTCGGAGAAAAAGCAGCAGAAAAAAAATGGATGCTAAGATTAGTAGAATTCCTATTATGGATTTGAGAGAAGATAAAAAAAATTTTTTTAGAATAAAAAAATAGAATTTAAAAGGAGAGTTGATGATATTTTCGGGAAGATGGAATACGTCCGTTTTCATCAAACCGATCAGCTTTTTTCCCAAAGACATGATGCTCACTCCCGGAGTCATCCGTGAGGTACGACCGTCTGCAAACCATTAAGTTTCCGTGGATTTAAAGGAACAAGGGTGCTAATAACTTCCCGCAAACCATCGAAATAAAAGGCACGAATTTGTTTTGCTGAAAGATGTTCTATGTCGACAAAAGCATTGGAAACAAAATAGTCGTCATAGGAGGTATTATGGATTTTAATTTTATAGAAATCGCTTCTTTTCCTGATTTGAGTCCCCGGATAAGGGCACACGATTGCGAATAAAGCAATAGCGCCTAAGCTGATGAGTTGTTTTGCGAATTCAACGGATATCTTGATGGAATCCTCGGTATCGAAGGGGTGTCCCATTAACATGGAACAAACGACTTTTATCCCGGCCCTCCTGGCGGCTTTAACAGACCTAAAGATTTGATCCACGTTAACATTCTTTTTTAAATGATCGAGAGTATCCTGTGATCCGGCCTCAATACCAAATTGGAGCATCTCACACCCATTGCTGGCCATAAATTGGTAAACTTCAGGGTATTGGTCGATAACATCCACCCTGGATTCTGCACTCCATATTATATCGGTCACGTTTTTCTCTTTTAAAAGGCGGAAAATTTCTTTCATCCTTTCGAAATCTACAGTGAAAGTATCGTCCTGGAAAAAAAATTCCCTGACACCTTCGCGGTATAAATTCGTAATTTCATCGGCCACATTCCCGGCACTCCTGACACGGTAACGCCCACCGGACATTGTGCTGGCTACACAAAAAATACAAGCGCCGGGACATCCGCGAGCGGTTTGAATATTTACTGGAAAACTCTTACTCGGTTCAGGGCGCGGTCGAGCGGGAAAGGGAATATCATCCAGATCATGGATAAAAGGACGATGCGCCGTTCTCTTAAACAAACCGTTCTCCTTATAAGAAATACCTTTGATATCCTTCAATTCCCGGTTTTTCTTAATGAGGCAATCCGCCAATTCCACGATGGCATGTTCACCCTCATTTCGTACAATAATATCGATAACCGGATGCTTACTCATACTTTCTTCATCGGTAAAGGTCACATGAGGGCCCCCGAAAATAATGATAATATCGCGTTTGAGTTCCTTTGCCGCCTCTGCAAGCCTAACTCCATTTAAAAAATTATCCGTCATAGTCGAAATACCCAAAATTTTTGGATTTGTTCTCCGGAGGGCTTCTTTAAAAACCCTTTCATTGACTCCCCTAATCCATAAGTTTAAGATTTCCACTTTATAGTTGTGTTTTTTCAAAATCGAGGATAAGTATCCAATACCTAATGGAAAGGTTTTCTGGACTTGATTGTTCATCCCACTGGAAGGATTTGGCGATGGAGGAACGATCAATAGCACATCGACATCGGGGTGATCGATTTCGATTTCTTCAACGTTTTTATCTTCATATTCTGAGAAAGCACTTAAAGGATTATAATTTAAGATAATAAGGCGATCCTGCTGCCAGTTTCTCAAAAGTTCCAATATATCATTACGCATACCTTCCAGTTCATTTTCAGCGGATATTTCGCAGAGCCTGGCTAAATCGGCGATGATTTCTTCTACCGTATTCTGTCCATCACACTTTTCCCACAAGAAAGATGAAATCTCATCGAGTTCAAAAGTACCTTCAAACGAGCCGGTTAAAATTTTCCCATCTGCCGTATGTTTCCAAAAGTCCAGCAGCTTTCGCGGTTTATACTTAAGGATATTCATTGTTTTCCTTTTTTTTAATTCTTTTTCACTATTATTATTGGCGGATTACATTGAATTATATTACTCTCAGCCAAAACCTTCGAGGAAAAAGGAACACACCTTTAAGAAGTACAAAAAAATTCTGGTCCACTATGCTCCTTATTCCCCTCCGGCCTTTTGCTTTTTCAACTCCATATCACTCACCTTGGTTTTTTTGCATCCCGGGAGTATAATGGGTTGATTCTTCAAGCAGTAAAATAATTAACGACGAGTGTCGCCTGGAATTAAAAGAACGACAGCAATAGCAATAATCAATACGTTGGGGGTGATTAAAGCTGTTGATTTCTCGTTGTCGATTTTTTGATACTCGGGTTTTCGATAAGACATTTTGTACTCCTTGTTTAATTTTTTTTTATTTTTTTGATACTCAATCGGAATTAAATGCACTATTTTTTTTAATGAAATAAATAATGCAATCATCCACTCTAAATTATAAGTTTGTCATACTTTAGAGTAATTGTCAATAGTTTTGATATTTTGATAAGAAAAACAGGATTAGGACATTTTTATTGAAATGCTTAGCTGTTAAGAGTATCCATTGCTCGTCACAAATTTCTCAAAAACCTCGATAATCCAAAAAAATTACTGATAATGACGCATCCCTGATAAGAAAAATACAAGAATAGCTGAACGTTCAAACAAGCCCTGTTCATTTCTTCTAAATTCTGCTATAATAAATCGATGAATACGCAAATGAGATCGATCATACTATTATTAACCGCCTGGATCGCCTTTAGCTGTATTACCCCGGCAGCAGGAAAAGAAAAAAAAGACGAATGGCAAACCTGGCTCAAAGAAGTCGACCCGATTATTACACACCTGGAACGAGTCATCATCAAAACCCTGAAAACAGCCGAAGAACGCATCCGCTTTAAAGACGCTTTCTGGAAAGCCCGGGACTCGATCCCGGAAACCCCGGTGAACGAATACCAGGTGGAATACTATCAACGAGCCTATTACGCCCAACACTACCTGGGAGGCACTCAATCCGACCGGGGGAAAATATACATCCTGCTGGGAAAACCGGAGAGCAAAACCACCTATGTGGGCCACCAGGACGTGATCGATTGCGAAGTGTGGAGCTACGAAGGAAAAGACCTCCCGGGCTTGGTGCCGTTTATGTCCTTCATCTTTTTTAAACCCCACAACATGGGGGATTTCCAACTCTACTACCCCGGCATCCATTCACCGAGGGACCTCCTGCTTCCCAACGCTGCGGATAGAATCAAAACAAACTACGCGGCTTATAAAGAAATTAAAAAGACCTCCACGGAACTTGCCAGCGCCTCCCTATCCGTGATCCCGGGCGAAGGCGATCCCCATTCGGCAATGCCCATGACTTCAACCAATTACGTCCTCAATAACCTGGCCCAACTCCCCGAACGCGAAGCGGAAACCGGCTATATCCGGAATTTTTTTTCACCCACCGGCACCGTTGAAGTCTCCCACTCCACCAATGCTGTCCGCGGATACGGTTACTCCGCGGTTACACGAAACAAAGGCATTTACTTCCTCCATTACGCCATGATGCCCGATCGACTCAACTTCAAACAAACGACAAAAGACGTCTACTCCGCCGATATCAACCTCCTCATCAGCATCGAAGACTTGAAAGGCAATGTGATCTACCAAAACAAAAAACCGATTAACCTCCGATTCGACACCGCAAGAAAACAACAAATCGACCGCCAACGCATCGTCTTCCGGGACTTCTTACCCATTGTGGAAGGACAATTTACCCTCATTTCTACCTTTATGAATAAAACCACCGACGAATTCTTCACCTTCGAAGACAAAATCACGATTTCCAAAGACTCACTCCTCGATGTCGTCGGCTTCAAACTGAACGAAACCAATTCTCCCAACTATATCCCGTTTTCCTCGGACCGATTTCACGTCATGGTGGACCCCCATTTTACTTTCAGCCAAAAAGACGCCCTGGAAGGAATTATTACCGCATCCCAAACCCCTGAAATCTCACTGCAGCGCATCGGCGATTCCACTTTTACCGTCAAAGTTCCCATTATCACGGCTGAAAATGATCCAAACGGGAACGTGTACAAATTTAGAATGCCATTGACCGAAGTCAAAGACGGGAATTACCACTTAATAATGAAAACTCCCACAAGCCCCACCATCGCCCGAAAAATATATATTCTACCTTTTTATATCGATGTGAACCGGCCCTACGCCATGGAAAAACCGGGAGACTCCCGCGCAAAAGATAATTTCCTCTTTCTCCAGGCCCAGGAGTACCTGACTTTGAAAAAAATAGACCAGGCGCTGGCTACATTTGAAAAAATCCCGCCCTCTGCCTGGAATGCGGCTGCAATACCCATTATCGCAAAAGCATATTACCTGGAAGGCAACTACTCCCGGGTTATCGAGCTCCTGGAAAAAGAAGACGTTACAAAAGACTACCCGGTGCTGCTGATGCTGGCCAACTCCTCCATCGAAACCCACGCATACCCCCGCGCCCTCCAATACCTGGAAAAACTCCGCGCCTACGGGGATACCGTGGAAATCAACCAACTCCTCGCTTCCACTTACTTATGCATGGGAAATCGAGAAAAAGCCGCTTTCTTTTACGAACGCTCAAGACAATTAAAAAATAATTCGCATTTAAATGAATATAAAGATCAAGATCAAGTTAAAGATCAATCCAAGGAGATTAAACATGAATAAACAATCGATATTGCCCCCGCGGGTACAAAAAATAAGCATCTGGCTCATGGCCTTTATTTTCCTCTCTTCCGCTTCCTTACTCTTTCCAATTACTGTAATGCGTGGAACTATCAAAGAAAAAGGTAAAGATATCGCCATCGAAGGCGTTAAAGTTTTAATAATCTTCACCGAAAATACCACTGTCCATTTTGAATTGGAAACCGACGGGAAAGGATTCTTCTATAAATCCGGTTTAAAACACGGCATATACCAGGTTTCTTTCGAAAGAGAAGGTTATGTGCCGATCCAGATGACGACACGGCTCCGACTCGACCAACAAATGGATCTAAACATGGAATTGGAAAAAATGAATGCCCAGGCCACCACCTCCGACTCCTCCCAGGAAATACTCTCCGACGCCCAAAAAGCTTTTACCGCAGGCAAATACGACGACGCCATCGCTAAATATTCCAAAGTCATCGAAACCAACCCTTCCCTCTTCCTTCTCTATTTTAACCGCGCCGCTGCTTACGAAAAAAAGGGCGAAAAAGACAAAGCTATTGCCGATTACCTTAAATCCCTCGAACTTAAACCGGATTTTATTATGTCTTTAGCTGTATTGGGTAAAGTCTATGCCAAAGATAAAAATTTCGAAAAAGCCGTCGAATATTACAAAAAAGCCTTTGACCTCGGCATCGCCGATATCGTAGCCCTCTACAATTACGGCGCCTGCCTCGTCAACCTGGGAAATAACGATGAGGCTAAAACAGTTTTCGAAAAACTCATCCACCTCGACCCCAACTACTCCGAAGCCTATTACCAACTGGGCATCATCTGCATCGGCCTGAACGAAAACGATAAAGCCAAAGAACTATTGAAAAAATTCCTGGAATTAGACCCCCAAAACGCCAATGCTTCAGTAGCAAAAGAAATTTTGAGCTCCCTCGATTAATATTATTCCCTACTAATGAACATATATTGAATATTAACATAACACTATTCCTTTAGGAGGCTTTTATGCACACCTTTTCTTTCAAAAATACGACCCCGGCTTTGATCCTCATTGCCTTATATTTATTCTCCCCATTTTTTCTATCCGCCGACAGCAGTTTAAGTTTAGCGGACGACAACCCAAAATTCCAATGGAAAATCGACGATACCATCACCGCCGATGAAGTCGATACCTATGTATTATCCCCGGATGGAAAATACGTCGCATGGACCGTCACAAAATGGAACCCGAAAGATCACAAGAGTTACAAAATCATTTATGCAACACCCCTGGAAGGAACCCTCGCCGGGAAAGATATCCAAATCACCCGCGAGCCCTTCAATTACTCTTCGATACAATGGGTCCCCAACCAGCCCGGGTTCTCAACCCTATCCGTCAGCGCCATCACCGACCGCAAATCCCAGGAAGCCAAACCCTTTAATCTCTGGATTATCCCCATTTCCGGCGGCGAGCCCTACCCGGTTACCAAATTGGAAAAAGGCATCTTTCAATACGACTGGATCGATGCCGATAATATCCTCTTCACCTCGGAAGAAGAAAACGACTCCCTGCTTCAGAAACAAATAAAAATAGACAAGGATACCTCCGAACTAGTCGAGGATGAAGCTCACCCCAAAATAGTTCGCCTTTTTCGTTTACATCTTCCCTCGAAAAAAGTTTTACGGGTTACTCTTAATACAAAACCCATCAGCCGGTTCTCTCTATCGCGAGATAAAAAATATGTCGTGTACGGCGAAAACCAAAGTGTTCGCTTTGGACAGGACCAAAAATTTCGCCCCAAATACTACCTCTTGAACCTGGAAACTAAAGAAAACCGTGAAATCTTATCCGATCTTACCCTGCAATCCCAGGGTTCCTACTACTGGGGCGCCGACTCCAAAGGTTTTTTCTTTCTTGCCGAATATACCACACACCCAACCTATTATTACGCCACAGTGAGCAAAGTGTTTTATTATGACCTGGCTTTACAAACTTATAAAGAGATCGACCCGGGTTGGGACCGCGGCGCTGCCCAGGAATACTACACCAAATTACAGGTCACACCGGATGGTTATATTATCGCCCTGGCTGATGGTGTTTATAACAAACATGCCCGGTTTGTACGTGAAAAAAACGGTTCGATATGGAAACGGTACTGGATCGAGGGCGATACCCAACGAAATATTCAATCCTTTCAAATCTCCTGGGATGGAAAAACTGTGGTTTATAAATATTCTACCGCCTCCACTCCCCCTCGTTTCTATTATGCCCAAATCAACGGCAGCCGCATGGTTAATCCCAGGGAGATCATGGATATCAAATCCCCACTGGCTAAAAAGCCCCTGGCTAAACGTGAAATCCGTACCTGGAAAGGCGCTAAAAACGAGACCGTCGAAGGGATTCTCTTTTACCCTGCCAACTATGATCCTACCCAAAAGTACCCTTTGATTCTCATGATTCACGGCGGCCCTTTTGGAGCAGATATGGATTTTTTCGATGAAAATTCGATCTATCCCACTCATTTTTGGTGCGAGCGCGGCGTTTTTGTTCTAAAACCCAATTACCACGGGAGTTCAAATTACGGCCTCGCTTTTGCCGAATCCATCGCCAACGGCAATTATTATGATCTTGAAATCCCCGACATCGAAGCCGGGGTGGATATGCTCATATCCGAAGGAAAAGTAGACCCTCAAAAGTTAGGTATCATCGGTCACAGTAACGGCGCCATCCTGGGAACCGGGCTTATTATCAATTCCAACCGTTATAAAGCCGCCAGCCTCTACGCCGGCGATGTCAACTGGACCAGCGATTTCGGTATGTGTGCTTTCGGGGTCTCTTTCGATACTTACTACTTCGGCGGTACCCCCTGGCAAATCCCCGACGTTTATATTAAGAAATCCCCCCTCTTTCAAATGGAAAAAGTAACCACCCCAACGTTAATTTTCCACGGCGATAAAGACCGGCAGGTGCCTTATGCCCAGGGCTGGGAATTCTACCAGGCACTCAAAGTCATCGATAAAACCCCGGTCCGTTTCATTTCTTTCCCGGGTGAAGCCCATGTAGCCAGGAGCCTCTCTCACCAACGCCGAAAAATGAAAGAAGATATCGCCTGGTTCGAAAGATACCTGTTTGGAACGTACCGGGCCAAAAATGAAGCCCTAAAAACCGGGACTCCCCTGGCCCGGTTAAAAAGCTTATTGGCCATTTCGCACCGGGACGGCCTGTATGGCGTTTGTTCCGATAACGGGTTGTTACCCGAAATCGTGGATTATAAAAATATCAAGGTCGGCCGTTTTGAAGTGACCCGTACCCAGTGGGCTGCCTTTGAAAAAGATTATAAATATGAACCCGGGACCGGGAATTATCCCGTTACCGACGTCACTTTCGAGAAGGCCCAGGCTTATGCCCAATGGTTGAGTAAAGCAACCGGCCAGGTTTACCGTCTCCCCAAAGAAGAAGAAGCGGCTAAACTCTATGAGAAGCCTTCAGGGAATACGTTCGATTCCTGGGCAGGGTATGACGTGAACCCTGGCGATTATGCCCTTCTCCTGGAGGAAGTGAAGAAGCATGGCGATAAACCTGTTTTGTTGAAACCCGTGGGTAGTTTTGCTCCCGAAGGGGACGAACCTATTTTCGACCTGGGTGGAAATGCAGCGGAATGGTCTGTTTTGAAGGATGGTAAAGGTAAAGTGGTGGGCGGTGCCGCTATTTTGCCAGGAGATTCCAAAGCCGACCCGGTTCCGCCTGCTGCATATATCGGGTTCCGTTTAATTAGAGAGTAGGGGCAGGTTCTAAATCTGCCCCCCGCTGCGTGGGGTTTTATTAAGACGCCAAGCATCATCCGGCGGCTTCCTTAATTGTCATGGTTCTCCGCTGCATTTTGGTTATTGGGTGTTGGATATTGGTGTTGGTATCGATAGAGACGCAGAGACTTGAGAATGAAGTAACGGGGCTGTAGTCGGCCCGTCACGGACGGGTTTTATTATTGCATTGCCGGAATATCCTCTATTTCTTGGGTGTGATTAGAACACGCCCCTTTGCGTATAAAATCACTTTTCAAACTGAGAACTGCTGCACAAAACCCCAGGGGCTTGCAATTAATCGCCTCTTCATTTACAATAATAGTGCAGCAAATCCTGGAGGTACTATGCTCAATTACAACCCATTTTATTCAGCCAATGCAAATAACATGAAGAAATCCGAGATCAGGGAGATTTTAAAACTGACCGGCAAACCGGGCCTGATATCGTTTGCCGGCGGCTTGCCCGCCCCGGACATGTTCCCGGTCCAGGAAATCGAAGAAATATCGGGTTATGTCCTGGAAAAAGAAGGCAAAAAAATCCTTCAATACGGAACTACCGAAGGCTGCCAGCCCCTGCGCGAAGAATTATTGAAACTGATGGAAAAAGAAGGAATCCACCTGACCTTAGACCAATTGTTCATCATCACATCGTCGCAGCAAGGCCTGGACCTGGTGGCGAAAATTTTCATCGACCCCGGCGATATCGTATTGTGCGAAAAACCCACTTATGTCGGCGCCATCCAGGCTTTTCACTCCTACCGCGCTTGCATGCACGGGATCGAGATGGACGACGACGGCATCAAAACCGATGCCCTCGAAGAAGAAATTAAACGCCTGGCCGGTCAATCAAAACATCCCAAATATATTTACATTATCCCGGATTTCCAAAATCCCTCCGGTATTACGTTAACCCTGCCCCGCAGGAAAGCCCTCATTGCCCTGGCTGAAAAATACGACCTCCTCATTATCGAGGATTCTCCGTACCGCCAATTGCGTTTTGAAGGTGAATCCGAACCTCCCTTGATCAGCTTAAACTCCGACCGGGTTCTTTCCATTTACACCTTTAGCAAAATTCTATTGCCCGGATTCAGGCTTGGATGGATGGCCGGACCTACCGAGTTGATCCAAAAAGCAATAGTCGCGAAACAAGCCGTGGACCTTTGTGCTCCTCCTTATACACAGGCGATTATCGCTGAATTCATGAAACGGGGACTCCTGGAAAAACAAATCGATAAAATCATCGCGGCTTATAAAGCAAAACGCAATTATATGCTTAACTGCCTGGATAAATACTTATCGCACATCCCCGGCATAAAATGGACCGAACCCAAAGGCGGATTGTTTCTATGGATCACGCTTCCCGAAGGGTTGGATGCCACGGCTATGTTCATGAAAGCAGTGGAAAAAAATGTGGCTTACGTGATGGGATGCGCGTTTGATCCGGAAGGAACCGACCGAAGCACCATGCGGTTGAATTTCTCTTTTGCCACTATGGATGAAATCGATCAAGGTATTCAACGCCTGGCCAACGTTATCGATGAAAGTATGTGAAATCGAATTCTTAAAATCGTCCTCCGTGATCCGTTATCTCATCGATAATCGATAATCGATAATTCTCTTCACCCCTTCGCCGGTCATCGGCTCCGGGGACCCGTCTCGCCAATTTCCGGTCCTCGAAAATTTGGCTCAACAGGGCGTTCCAGGGGAGCACCGACACGCCCCTATAGCACAAAAATAACC